>Ga0181559_10000903_pt1 | contig 28598 bp, 24 predicted proteins | sample 011ome_21_FD_133752 | JGI IMG/M metagenome (GOLD analysis project Ga0181559, IMG submission 133752) | Coastal salt marsh microbial communities from the Groves Creek Marsh, Skidaway Island, Georgia - 011508AT metaG (megahit assembly) | ecosystem: Environmental > Aquatic > Marine > Intertidal...
ATAGTCCAGTTCCCAACGCGACAACGACAGGCCTTTGATTTTCTTGAAAGCGAGCTGGCGGCATTACTGAGATCCAAAGGCGCTGACGAAGCACTCATTGACTATGCCACCGCGACACTGACTGAGGTCTATGATGAACTGGGTCGCAATTCGGGCTGTCAGTTTGAGGTTCGCTTGCCACCAAATGTGAGCGCGGAGGAGGCCAGCCAGCTGCGGGAGGACATCAGCTCAGGAATCGAAGCCTTGAGGAGGGAGCAACACGATCTGACCCTTAAGTTGGCGGCAAGATTAGTCCTGACAGAGCTTCGCCTATTCCAACATGAGCGAGATGATTGAGGGTCACAGCAGCGTAGCGATCTGAAAGGTGGCCCACGCCGCCAGCCAAGCAAGACACAAGTAGCTCACAACCATCCGACTCGCTAATCGCCAGGAATTGGCCTCTCGCGCCAAAATCGCCACGGTAGAAACGCATTGCAGCGCGATTGCAAAGAAAACCAAGAGCGCCAAACCCGAGCCCAAGGGCAACGCGCTGGCCTGAACCTGCGCGACCAATGGCAGTATGTTTTCCTCGGCGCCTTCGATACCCATGATCGTGCCCAGCGTGCCGACAAAGACTTCTCGGGCAAGAAAGGCAGTGACGATGGCCACACCGTAGCGCCAATCGAGGCCCAAGGGTTGAAACACAGGCTCTATCCACTTGCCTATCGCGCCCAACCAAGAGGCCCCCAAGTCCGCTCCCTGATTCGGAAAGTAGCCCAGGACCCAAACCATCACCGTGACGCTCAGAATCACCAGCCCTGCCTTGGTGACAAAATGCTTGGCTCTCTGCACCGATTTGCGGGCAATGGGTATCAACGCTGGCAATCGGTAGGCGGGCAATTCCATCATGAAGGGCATTTGCGCTTCACCCGCGCTAATGCGATTAACCACACCGGCCACCAGCAATCCGCACACCATACCTAAGGCATAGATGCAGAACAGTGTCAGGCCCTGCCATCCGACCAGACCACCGAAAGCGGTCTCCCGGGGAATGAAAATCGCAATCAACAATGTATAGACCGGCAGTCGGGCTGAGCATGGCATCAAGGGGATTGCCAGATAGGTCAGAAATCTGGCTCGCGGCGACTCAATCGAGCGTGCAGCATAAATAGCGGGTATGGCGCAGGCGACGCCCGACAACATGGGGATAAAGCTCTTACCGCTCAGGCCAAAGAACCGGAGCGGCTTGTGGCATATCAGCGCGGCGCGGGCAAGATAACCGGAGTCTTCCAGCAAACCGATGACAAAGGTCAGCACAAAGATCTGTGGCACAAACACCAGAAACGCACCAATCCCGCTAAAAATCGCGTCCGCAGTGAAATCCCGAACAACACCCTCGCCAAGAAAAGGCAATATCCAGCTGCCCAGCCCGGTGACGGCGGCCTCCACCGCATCCATCGCGGGTGCTGACCAGGTGAAGATGGACTGAAACAGAACCAGCATGATGAGACTGAAGGACAAACCGCCCGACAGGGACCCCAGAAAAAATCGATCCAACCGCGATTGGATGAGTAACAGCTGGTCGGATGAGGCGCCAAAGTGCTCGGCCAACCGGTGCGCCTCCTCATACAACGCCTGGTCAGCAGATTCGTCGTCCTGAGCCAGTAAATCGGGCGCTCGATAGGCGTCGCCTGACACTGCGGTTGCAGTGGATGCAGTGAGACCCAGCAGCACTTCTTGCAGACCCTGGCCGGTTCTCGCCGAAACGATGAGCACAGGCGCCCCGATGTCTGCTGCCAAGCCCTTTGCATCTATTTCCAGATTATGTCGAGCCAATATGTCGCCCATATTTGCGAGTACCGAGACGGCTTTGCCGCGGCCCCGACACTCACGCACAACCTGCAAACAGAAAAATAAACTTTTCTCCAGACGCGTCGCATCCACCACGCACAACACGTGCATCACCTCTGGATCGTCTAGCGCCTTGGCGAAATGGGCTACCGCAACTCGCTCCTCCTCCGAAATGGGTCTTAGCGAGTACGTCCCGGGGAAGTCAACCAGCTCATGGTCTGGCAGTTTCGCCAGACGTCCGATGGAGACGTCCACCGTGATACCTGGATAGTTGGCGACCCGGTGGTTCAGCCCCGTAAGTCGATTGAATAGCGCGGTTTTCCCAGAGTTCGGGGTTCCGACGAGGAGCACCTTCGGCATCGGCTTAGCCTCCCGAGACGCTGACCAGCACCTGCAGTGCTAGTTCGCGGTCGAGTGAGTAGGTAGCGTTGCTCACCCGGTAAACCCTTGGCGCGCCGAATCCGGGTTGATGCTGGCAGGTGATCGTCTCCCCTGCATGAAAGCCGTATTCCTGCAGTCGACCTCGATAGCGGTCTTCGAGCGCGGGAGAAAAGCCGACCAATATTGCATTGGTCCGCGGCGGCAGTTCCCACAAATTCATCGTTTCGCTCTCAGAACCCACAGGCTATGTCCGCGATAAAACGCGGATCATACGTCCAATGAGAATGATTTTCAGTAAGTCTAGAGGTGCTCGACAGCCTCTATCTCGTATACGAGCTCGCCGCCCGGGGCATTGACGATCACCTCATCACCCTCAGCCTTTCCCACGAGCGCACGCGCTATCGGCGAGTTGACCGAAATCAGGTTGGCCTTGGCGTCAGCCTCATCCTCGCCGACGATGCGATATTGCACGGTCCGATCATTATCGACATCCAACAGGGTCACGGTAGCGCCAAAGATCACTTTGCCCGAGGGCGGAATAGTCGCGATATCAATCACCTGAGCGTGAGAAAGCTTGTGCTCGAGCTCTTTGATTCTACCCTCAGCAAAACTCTGCTGCTCCCGCGCCGCGTGGTACTCGGCATTCTCTTTCAGGTCCCCGTGCTCTCGCGCCTCTGCTATGGCCTGCGTGATGCGCGGCCGCTCGACTTTCTTGAGCCGCTCCAGCTCCTCTCGAAGCGCCTGTTCTCCCTTGACCGTCATAGGGACTCGGTTCATACCGCTATGCTCTCGTGTAAATCCTGCAACCGACGCACCGTCATGTCTGTCTCCTGCTCCAGCGCCATACACACCGCCTCGGCCGCAGCCAACGTTGTTGTGTAGAAAACACGATGTTGCTCAGCGCTTGCCCTGATCGATGCTGAATCCAGAATAGCCCGACGGCCCTCTGTGGTATTGATGATCATCGCCGCTTCGTCATTCTTAATCAAATCCACAATATGGGGCCGACCCTCTGCCACTTTGTTGACCCTGCGGACCGAGAGCCCCGCATCTTCCAGTGCATTCGCCGTGCCACCTGTCGCCGCCAGCGTAAACCCCTGGGCCACCAGCCGCCGAGCCACATCAATGGCCGCTGCTTTGTCCGCATCCCGCACGCTGACAAGGCACAGCCCTGAGGTCGGGGGGTCATCCCCCGCCCCCAGCTGTGCGCGAGCAAAGGCTGCCGCAAAGGTTTCCCCCGTGCCCATGACTTCACCCGTCGACTTCATCTCAGGGCCCAGAATAGGATCAGTGCCCGGAAATTTATTAAACGGCAATACCGCCTCTTTGACACTGTAGTACGGCGGCACGATCTCGCGCGTAACGCCCTGGCCGGCAAGGCTCTGCCCTGCCATACAACGCGCCGCCACCTTTGCAAGAGACACACCTACGGCCTTGGAGACAAAAGGCACGGTACGCGACGCACGTGGATTTACCTCGATGACAAAAATTTCTCCATCCTGCCACGCGAGTTGAACATTCATGAGCCCACACACACCCAGCTCCAGAGCCATCTTTCTGACAACATCGCGCATCGCTTCCTGAACGTCTGCCGGCAAGCTGTAAGGCGGTAAAGAGCAGGCAGAGTCGCCCGAATGGACGCCAGCCTGCTCAATATGCTGCATGATGGCTCCAATAACGACTTGCTCGCCATCACTCACCGCGTCGATATCCACTTCGATAGCGGCACTCAAGAACCGATCGAGCAAAACCGGCGAGTCCTCAGACACCTTTACCGCGTCGTTCATATACCGAAGCAGATCCTCTTTGCGGTAAACAATCTCCATGGCACGACCCCCCAGCACATACGACGGTCGCACAACCAATGGGTAGCCAATATCGTCGGCCGCGGTCACGGCCTCTTCGACACTTCGCACGGTCGTATTCGCCGGTTGACGCAGGGCAAGGCGCTCGATCATTTTCTGAAAGCGCTCGCGGTCCTCTGCGCGGTCAATCTGATCCGGGCTCGTACCGATAATGGGCACCCCTGCCGCCTCCAATGCTCGCGCCAGCTTGAGCGGTGTCTGACCGCCGAATTGCACAATCACGCCAGTGGGTTGCTCGAGCGCAACGATCTCCAAAACGTCCTCGAGTGTCACCGGCTCAAAATAGAGCCGATCGGAGGTGTCATAGTCTGTCGATACCGTCTCCGGATTACAGTTGACCATAATGGTTTCGTAGCCATCCTCGCGCATCGCAAGCACCGCATGCACGCAGCAGTAATCGAACTCGATGCCCTGACCAATGCGGTTGGGCCCGCCGCCGAGGACCAGAATCTTTTTGCGATCGCTGGGTACTGCCTCGCATTCCTCCTCATAGGTGGAATACATGTAAGCGGTAGATGAGGCGAACTCGGCGGCACAGGTGTCGACCCGTTTGTAAACCGGCCGAATACCCAGCTCCCAGCGACGATCGCGAATCGCACTCTCTGAGACCACCAGTAAATCCGCGATGCGCCGGTCAGAAAAACCTCGGCGCTTGAGCCCCCACATCAACGCGTGATCGATATTTTCGGGTAGCAGACCGATGATTTGCGATTCCCACTGAACTATGTCGGCAATCTGCACCAAAAACCACGGATCGATGCCCGAGTAACCGTATATTTCCTCAAGCTCAAAACCGGCCCTGAAGGCATCGGCAACATACCAAATTCGATCAGCGCCAGGATTGGTCAAACAGTCCACCAGCTCCGATCGACTGTCCTCATCGGTCACTACAATATGAGGCTCAAACCCGGCTGAACCCACCTCTAATCCTCGAAGGGCTTTCTGCAAGGATTCCTGAAAAGTACGACCGATCGCCATGACTTCGCCCACCGACTTCATCTGTGTAGTGAGGCGCGGATCTGCGGTAGCGAATTTTTCAAAGGCGAAGCGCGGGATTTTGGTCACAACGTAATCAAGTGCGGGCTCGAAAGAAGCAGGTGTCACCCCACCCGTGATGTCATTTGCCAACTCATCCAGCGTGTAACCCACCGCCAACTTGGCTGCGACTTTAGCAATCGGAAATCCCGTCGCTTTGGACGCCAAAGCAGAGGAGCGAGACACCCGGGGGTTCATCTCTATCACAACCAGACGGCCCGTATCGGGGCACTGTCCGAACTGAACGTTGGACCCACCCGTCTCAACACCGATCTCTCGCAATACTGCAAGAGAGGCATCGCGCATGATCTGATATTCCTTATCGGTGAGCGTTTGTGCCGGTGCGACGGTGATGGAGTCGCCGGTGTGAACCCCCATTGCATCGAAATTCTCTATCGAGCATACAATGATGCAGTTATCGTTCTTATCGCGAACGACCTCCATCTCGTACTCCTTCCAGCCAATCAACGACTCGTCAATCAGCAGTTCGCTAGTGGGGGATAACTCGAGGCCTCGCAAACAAATCTCTTCGAACTCGTCGCGGTTGTAAGCAATACCGCCACCTGATCCCCCCATTGTGAAGGACGGCCGGATAATGCAGGGAAACCCAATCTCCTCGTGCACCGCCCAGGCTTCCTCCATGCTGTGCGCCAACCCCGCGCGGGGCGTCTCAAGGCCAATACGGCGCATGGCAATATCAAATTTTTCACGATCCTCGGCTTTATCTATCGCTTCTTTGGTAGCGCCGATCATTTCGACCTTGAAGCGCTCCAGCACGCCCTCAGCAGCGAGTTTGAGCGCGCAATTGAGGGCGGTTTGTCCTCCCATGGTCGGCAAGATCGCATCGGGACGCTCGCGCTCGATAATGCGTGAAACCGTTTGCCAATCGGCCGGTTCTATGTAGGTCGCATCAGCAATGGCGGGGTCAGTCATGATCGTAGCGGGGTTGGAGTTGACCAAAATCACCCGGTACCCCTCCTCTCTCAGCGCTTTGCAAGCTTGCGCTCCGGAGTAGTCAAACTCGCAGGCCTGTCCTATGACAATCGGGCCGGCGCCCAAGATCAGGATACTTTCGATATCAGAGCGACGCGGCATCGTCTAGCTCACCTTTTGCATTGTGAAGAACGCTCATTACTCATTGCGAGGCCTGTTCCATAGCGTTAATGAAGGGTTGGAATAGCGCAGCGGCGTCGTGGGGGCCTGGGCTCGCCTCGGGGTGACCCTGAAAGCTATACGCTGGCACATCTGTTCGTGAGATGCCCTGTAGCGTGCCGTCGAATAAAGAGCGATGGGTCACCTGCAAGGTATCGGGAAATGCTTCCTCAGAGACGGTAAATCCATGATTTTGACTGGTTACCATAACGGTGCCATCTGCCAGATTCTGCACCGGGTGATTGGCGCCGTGATGACCGAACTTCATCTTCTCCGTTTTGGCGCCGCTGGCCAACGCGAGAATCTGGTGGCCAAGGCAAATACCAAACAACGGAATCCTCTGAGCCATGGCGGAACGAGCCAAATCAATGGCGTAATCGCAAGGCTCGGGGTCACCGGGCCCGTTGGAAAGAAAAATACCATCCGGTTTGTGCGCCAACACATCGGCAAGGGTCGACTGGGCGGGGACTACGGTGACGCGACAACCCAGATCAACCAGAATACGCAGAATGTTCCGTTTCACGCCAAAATCGAGCGCCACCACATGAAAGCGGGGGCCTACTGACGGCGCCAACTCGTCCGTTGCTACACCCAACCGCCATGACCCCTCATCCCATGAGTAAGCCGTCCGGGTCGTCACCTCTTTAGCGAGGTCCAGCCCTTTCAGCCCGCCAAACCCGCGCGCCTGAGTCAGACCCTCTGTCTCATCCAGCGCAGGCCCCGCCATGATGCAGCCGTTCTGGGCACCCTTGTCTCGTAGCAGCCGTGTCAACCGTCTTGTATCGATATCAGAGATCGCCACGATATTTTCTGCAGACAGGTATTCGCTGAGACTCTGCTCGGAGCGGAAACTGGAGGCCACCAGCGGTAAGTCCCTGATAATCAGACCTGCGGCTTGAATCGCGCTCGACTCCTGATCCGCTTTGTTGACGCCGGTATTACCGATGTGGGGGTAAGTCAAAGTGACGATTTGACGACAGTACGAGGGATCGGTCAGGATTTCCTGATAGCCCGTCATCGCCGTATTGAAAACGACTTCTCCCACCGTGCTACCCAGAGCACCGATGGATCGGCCGCGAAACGTCGCGCCATCTTCCAAAACGAGGACAGCGGAATGAGCCAATGAAACCTCCCAGTCGTTATCGCCAGAGGGTTTGAACAGGTGCACAAACGTGCCGGGCCGAGTTCACCCTGTGGTCGTAAATCGTACATTTAGACGCGTGTTGGGGCAGACGGAAACCCCCCGCGGGCTGGGACTGCAGTCTACTGCAAAGCGTTTTTCCTGTCTAATTTTTAACCCGCACCACCAACCGCTAGATGTCGGGTACACTGCGCGCCGCCCTCTTCTGGAGAATCGACATGTCTGCCATCGACCGTTACTTTGCCGGGAAAAACGCTGTGATATCTGGTGCAGGAGACGGCATTGGGCGCGCGCTGGCACAACGCCTCAACGAGGCGGGTTGCCACGTTTGGTTATGCGATATCAACGAAGCCAAATTGGCGGAGACTGCAGATCTTTTAGATCGTGAGCGCGGAGGGGTGGTGACGCGCACTGTGGACTGCGGCGATCGCCATGAAATATTCGCTTGGGCCCAATCCGTCGCCGATGACGCGTCTGCGGTCGACGCTTTATTCAACAATGCAGGAGTTGGCTACGGCGCACGCTTTGAGGATTCGACCGAAGATAACTTCAAGTGGCTTATGGACATTAATTTTTGGGGCGTGGTGAACGCGACCCGCGCTTTTCTGCCGCTGCTGAAGCAGTCCAAGTGCGGACATCTTGTCAATATTTCGTCCATCTTCGGCATGGTCGGCATCCCCACGCAAAGCGCTTATAACGCCGCAAAATTCGCGGTGCGAGGCTTTACCGAAGCGCTGCAGGCCGAATATCGACACACCAATCTTTTGGTCAGTTGTGTGCATCCCGGCGGTATTCAAACCAATATCGCTCGCTCGGGGCGCACTGATGGCTCTGCCGATGAAATGACCGCGGATGAACGTGACGCCCGTTTCAGGCAGCTCGCGCGCACCTCTCCCGAACGCGCCGCCCACATCATTCTTGGGGGCACTGCTCGCGCTAAACCCCGCATTATGGTTGGCTGGGATGCCTGGCTTATCCTGCAACTCACAAAAATTTTGCCTACGCGTTACCACTGGATTACCGCCCGGGTAGTGGATGACTGACAGCGAGGCAATATTCTCGGGCTCGCTCGCGGGGACTGATCGCCTCGCGCGAGAGCCAATGATTCTGTTATTCATCGGGTTGTTTGCCACTGCGGTGGGGCAAGCCTTTGTGTTTGCCATACTCCCGCCGCTGGGGCGATCTGTGGGCATGGACGAAGTCCACATCACTGCCATCATTTCAACGTCTGCGGCGGTGTTCACACTGGTCGCACCAATCTGGGGCCGATTCTCAGATCGAGTGGGCCGCAAGCCAGTCATCATCATCGGTTTGATGGGCTATTCGATCGGATCCCTCAGCTTTGCGGTCCTGTTTGGTTTGGCGGGCGCTGGCACCATTACGGGAATGGCGTTATTTGTCACTGCCTTGATCCTGCGGTCGCTGCAAGCGGCGACCATGTCCGCTACACATCCCGGTGGCACCGCTTATGCTGTTGATCATACGGTAGCGCAGTTTCGTATTAGGACACTGGCACGCCTATCCAGTGCCAACAGCATTGGCATGATCATGGGGCCCGTGCTGGCGGGGCTGGTTGCGGGAATGGGCCTATTGGCGCCGCTGGTGGTGGCCTCAATCCTGTGTGCGGCGGCCGCCATTATCATTGCGCTTAAGCTTTCAAGCGGGGTGCCACCGCGGGCCATCACAACCCAACCAAAAAAAATCGGCTACCTCGACGCACGAGTCCGCATCTATTTACTGTCTGCCATTGGCGCTTTCACCGGCTTCGCAATGGTGCAGCAAACATTGGCGTTCAGGCTGCAGGACACCCTCTCTCTGAGCGGCATCGAAACCGCACAATACACCGGTTTGGCCATGATGGCGTCAGCAGGCAGCACTTTGACTATGCAGGTTTTCGTTGCCCAGCGATTTAACGGCCCACCTACACAACTGGTGCAATGGGGTGCGGGAATTCTCGCGGGGGGCACGGTGGCAATTAGCCTGTTCGATAGCTGGGCGGCGGTGGTTTCGAGTATGGTCTTGATTGGCGCCGGCCTGGGACTGCTGATGCCAGCGGTATCAGCCGGCGCCTCGATTGCCGTGAGGCCGGAAGAACAGGGCGGCGTTGCTGGGCTGATCAGCGCATGCCCTGCGGCTGGGTTTGTGCTGGGCCCGATCACCGGCGGATTTCTCTACCAATATGGCAACACAACAGCTGCCTGGGGCGCCGCGATCATTCTGGTTCTGGTGTTTCTTGCAACGCTCAGCAGTAAAAGCGAGCCGACACTGCCTGCGCCGTCCGCCTAGACTTTCATGCCCTCAGGCAAGCTGCTCGACAGCCGCGCGAATGGGTGCGGGTATTAATGCCGACTCCCCCGTTTGCCGGTTAACGAAGGCATGCGTAAAACTCCCCGTCACACAGGCCAGATCCGCATCGGGAGCAAATACACCCAGCTCCCAGGTGAGAGATTTCTCTCCCATGCGCTTTACCCGCAGGCCCAATCTCAGGGTGGCTGGGTAGCTGACAGGAGAAAAATAATTGGCGCTAGAGTGCACTACATAACCCACAACTTGATCAGCGGCAGGGTTCAGATCCCCTCGCTCAATCAAAAATCGGTTCACCACCGAATCAAAGTAAGCATAGTAGGCAACATTGTTGATATGGCCGTAAATATCGTTATCGGCCCAACGGGATTCCAGCGAGTAAAAAACCGAATAGTCAGCGATCTCGGTAGGGCGAGGTCGGTCGCTCATCGGGCGCCACCCCAAGCCGCTTGGTAAAGCTTAAGCGCCGCACTCTCGTTCACTTCCACGGGGTTATTAATCAGCAGACGTTGCTGTTGCATTGCATCAGTAGCGAGCATGGGCAAATCCGCCTCGGGAACACCCGCCGACGAGAGGGAATTGGGTAGGGCCGCATCAACAATCAGTTGCTCGAACCAGTCCACAAAACCCTCCACACCTGCGCCAACGGGACCTGGCAGTAGCGCCGATAATTCCAGGTACTGCTTCTCAACAGCAACCGCGTTAAATCGCAGAACCGCGGGCAACATGAGCGCGTTACTCAAACCGTGAGGCATGTGGTAGTGCCCCCCCAATGGATAAGCCAGTGCATGGACCGCCGCGACCGGCGCGTTAGCAAATGCTTGCCCTGCCAACGTCGCACCCAACAGCATGGCCTCTCGCGCCGCCAAGTCCTGGGGATGCGACAACACTCTGCGTTGGTTGCTGGCGAGCAACTGCAGCGCGCGTTGTGCCAGCATATCGGAGACCGGGTTTTTCTTGATCTTTGAGGTGTAAGCCTCGACCGCATGCACCATGGCATCGATACCCGTCATCGCTGTCACATGGGCGGGAAGTCCGATTGTCAACTCAGCATCGAGAATCGCAATGTCGGGGAGCAACGTGGCGGAACTGATACCCGCTTTGGTCGTTTCGCCTGTGGTAATCACCGCCACTGGGGTGACTTCCGACCCTGTGCCGGCTGTGGTCGGCACCAGAACCAACGGTAATCGACCACCCGCTACCTGATCGACCCCGTACAGTGCTGACAGCGGCTGGTCACCCTTAGCGAGTACCGCGACCGCCTTGGCGACGTCCATGGAGCTGCCGCCACCCAGCCCGATGATGCCGTCTGCATTGTCGGCCCGAAGCTGAGAAAGAGCCGCCATTACCACCGCCTCGGAAGGGTCAGCCGTCACCTCGGTGAACACGCTTACCGATTCGCACCTCGCCGCTGCACTATCACGCAAAGGAGCCACCAAGCCCGCGGTCATCAGACCCGGATCGGTAACGATAAAAGGTCTGCGGATACCCAGCTCGGCGCATATCGCGCCGATCTCACCAGCGACGCCCGGACCAACCCGCAGCGAGGCGACGGTGTTGAAGCGGTAATCGGCCATGTCAAAAAGTCAGGATAACCTTGCCTTTGGCGCGACGCTCCATCATGGCGGCGTATGCGGCCTCGTACTCCTCGATGGGAAACAAGTCGGTAATCACCGGTTTCAGCTTACCCTCCTCAAACCACTGCCACACCGTCGCAATGTTGGACTGATGTACCTCGGGCTCTTCCATCGTGAAGCGACCCCAGAATACGCCCACCAGCGCGCACCCTTTGAGGAGAGTGAGGTTCAGCGGAATGCTTGGGATGGGTCCGGATGCAAAGCCGATCACCAGATATCGACCGTTCCACCCCATAGAGCGGACCGCCGGCTCGCTGAAATCACCGCCGACAGGGTCATACACAACATCGACACCGCGACCACCCGTCAGCTCCTTAACGCGATCTTTCAGTGATTCCGTGCTGTAGTTAATCGTATGCTCAGCGCCCAGCTGCCGGCACAGATCCAGCTTGTCATCGCTACTCGCCGCCGCGATCACGTTAGCACCGAGCGCCTTTCCCAGTTCAACCGCGGTGCTGCCGACGCCGCCCGCCGCCCCCAGGACCAGCAGCGTCTCACCCGGTTGGATATTCGCACGCTGAACCAAGGCATGATAGGAGGTCAGATAGGTAATCGAGACTCCCGCAGCCGCCTCAAAAGAGAGCGCCGCCGGCTTCGGTAACACTGCCAGTTCATGGGCGACGACTTCCTCGCAGAAGCCGCCCGAGCCGCCGCTGTGAATCACCTCATCACCCACTTTCCAACGTGTGACCGCCGAGCCCACCGCTTCAATCACCCCCGCGCACTCACCCCCGGGGATGAAAGGCAAGTCAGGCTTGAACTGATACTTCCCCTGAATAATCAGGACATCGGGAAAGTTTAGCCCCGCCGCCTTGATGCGGATTCTTACATCGGTATCACCGAGCTCAGGTGAAGGCCAATCAGTCACCAAATCGAGGCGATCGGGCATCCCATGTTCGCGACAGACCAGAGCTTTCATATCAGAAGACCTCAAACAAACCTGCAGCGCCCATGCCGCCGCCAACACACATTGTCACGACAACGTACTTCACACCGCGGCGCTTGCCCTCTATTAGCGCGTGCCCTAAAAGCCGGGATCCACTCATGCCGTAGGGGTGACCTACTGCAATCGCACCGCCGTTGACATTAAGCTTGTCATTGTCAATCCCCAGCCGGTCTCGGCAGTACAGCACTTGCACCGCAAAAGCCTCATTGAGCTCCCACAGACCAATGTCATCTACCGACAGTCCATGCTGCTTGAGTAGTTTCGGCACTGCGAATACTGGACCAATACCCATCTCGTCCGGCTCACAGCCCACAACCGCGATGCCGCGATACGCGCCCAGCGGGGTCAAACCTAATTGCTCTGCAGTCGCCGCCTCCATCACCACCTGCGCTGATGCACCATCGGATAGCTGTGATGCATTACCTGCGGTAATCGTGCCACCCTCAACAACAGTTCTCAGACCCTGAATACCCTCAAGGGTTGAAGCGCGAACGCCTTCATCCGTGCTGACTGTGGCCTCTGCTGTCGACTGCTCACCCGTCTCTTTGTTGTACACAATACGCTCACAGGTCACCGGTACCAGCTCATCGTCAAACTTACCGGCCTCGTATGCGGCCGCCGCACGTTGCTGCGACTGCAGACCATATTCATCCATCGCCTCGCGACTGACACCGTAGCGTGCTGCGACGGTCTCGGCGGTTTGCAGCATGGGCATGTAGATGTCTTTGTGCATGGCCAGTAGCTGTTCGTCGGCCGCCCGGTGCAAGTTCATGTGTTCGTTCTGAACGAGGGAGATTGAGTCGACGCCGCCGCCCACCACAACCTCCATGCCGTCGTGGAGCACCTGCTTGGCGGCAATCGCCACCGCCATCATGCCAGAGGAGCACTGACGATCGACGGTCATGCCAGAGACCGAGACGGGCAATCCCGCCCTCAGCGCAGCCGTTCGGCCTATGTTGCTGCCTTGACTCCCCTGAGTGAGGGCGCAACCCATGATGCAGTCTTCGACGCGTTCAGGTTCGACCCCCGCGCGCGCCACCGCGGCGCTGATCGCATTCCCGGCCAGCGTGGGCGATGCTAGGTTATTAAAACCACCCCGATACGCTTTACCAATCGGTGTGCGGGCCGTTGAAACAATTACTGCCTCTCTCATCTTTTTATCCTCTCTCGCATGTTAAAAAAGGTATGTCGGTGGTGCGATCTACCGGCTTAAGTAGACCTGCGGCTGCAGACAATGGCGTTTTGCGTCGTCCTGATGCCGTCTCACCCTACTCGCCCGGGGTGATACCCAGCCCGGTCATGGCCTGACCCACCATTTTGATACTTTGCTCAAATCCCGCCTGCAGCGCCTTTTCGCCTCCCTCGGAAATCTGGCTCCAGTTTGCCGCAATCCCCTCGGGCGTTTGCGCCGCCTCGGGCAACCACATGCCCTCGGTTTCAACAATTTTGGCCACCGCGAACGCTCCAGCACCTGCGGCCAATATGGTGCGCGTGGGCGCCTCCTCAGACACCAGAAACAATACGGCAGGAGAGACCGTTTCTGGCGTCAGTAATGCAAAAGCCTTTTCGTCAATGAGTCCCTCGGTCATTCGGGTCCCAGCGGTGGGTGCGAGCGCGTTGATCTTGACGTTGTATTTGGCACCCTCTTGGGCCAGGGTGTTCATCATCCCCACAACGCCCATTTTTGCGGCGCCGTAATTGGTCTGACCGAAGTTACCGTAAAGGCCGCTGGAGCTCGATGTCACTACGATCCGGCCATACTCCTGTTCCTTCATGATATCCCAGCAGGCTTTAGTGCAGTGGACAGTGCCCATCAGGTGGACATCGGTCACCAGTCGAAAGTCCTCAACCGTGCCCTTTGAAAAGCTTTTGTCGCGCAAAATGCCGGCGTTATTCACCAGAATATCGATACGCCCCCAGCGCGACATAGTCTGGGAGACCATATCCGCGACCTGTGCCTCGTCGGCCACATTGGCACCATGTGCCATCGCTTCGCCACCCAGTGCCTCAATCTCAGCCACCACCGCCAGCGAAGCCTCGGAGTTGGCGCCCTCTCCTGAGACCGTGCCGCCGAGGTCATTGACCACGACTTTGGCACCTCTTTTTGCCAACTCAATGGCGTGACACCGACCGAGACCACCTCCAGCACCTGTCACAATGGCGACTTTTCCGTCATATCGGATCGTCATAACGTTTCCCTCAATCTCTCAACCAATAATCGACATGCCGAGCCATTCGGCATATACCGCGGGAGTTTCTTCCCCTTCAATCTCGACGGTGACCGCCTGTTTGACCAAAAACCGATTCGCATCTTTGCGATCCACAGTCAGGATCTCGCAGTGGGCACGAACCCGCTTGCCTGCACGCACCGGATTCAGAAAGCGCACTTTGTCTAGGCCGTAATTGACGCCCATCACGATGCCCTCTGGGTACACGCCATTTTCGGAACACAGTTTAGTCATCAGAGACAGCGTCAAAAATCCATGGGCGATGGTGCCGCCGAATGGCGTTTGCGCTGCAGCCGCCTCATCAATGTGGATGAACTGGTGGTCCTCAGTACAGTCAGCGAAGGTGTTTATCCGCGCCTGGTCAATTTCAAACCAATCTCCTGGCGGCAATTTTGTCCCCGCTTGGCTCTCCATTTCCTCCGGCTTCACCATTGTCAGTGCCATCGCTATTGTCTCCCTGAATCTGCTCTGTCATTTGCTGTTGTCTTGTTGAACACCTGTTGTGGGCCCGGTGGCGTCCGGGCCCATAGCATCAAGCACCATAGTTCACCGTATTATCCGTCACGAAAGGTTGCCGCCATCTCTTTTGTCTCGGCCAGATATTGTTTGATTTCATTGCGCCCGACGACCATGCGATGCACCGCATCGGGGCCATCCGCCAACCGCAAAGTGCGCTGTCCCGACCACATTTCAGCCAGCGGCGTGTCCTGTGACACGCCAATGCCGCCGTGAATCTGGATCGCATCGTCGATCACTTTCAAGGCCATGTTGGGTACGACTGTCTTGATCATCGAGATCCAGATCCTCGCCTCTTTGGGTGAGGTGTGGTCCATCATCCAGGCTGTTTTTAGCGTCAGCAAACGCGCCTGCTCAATATTCATTCTCGCGTCGGCAATAATGTCGATGTTGCCGCCCAGTTTATAGAGCGGGCGACCAAAGGCTTCTCTTCCCGCGGCTCGTTCACAGAGCAGTTGAAGCGCCTTCTCGGCCGAACCGATTGAGCGCATGCAATGGTGGATGCGGCCGGGGCCTAACCGGCCTTGAGAAATCTCAAAACCGCGGCCCGGACCCAGAATGATATGGTCTTTGGGCACCCTGACCTGTTCTAGTTTTACCCGCATGTGACCATGAGGCGCATCGAGCATATTGAACACTTTAAGGGGCCGCACAATATTGACCCCGGGTGTATCCATAGGCACCAGAATTTGTGATTGCTGCAAGTGCTTGGGCCCATCGGGGTCTGTCTTGACCATGCAAATCATGACTTTGCAACGTGGATCGCCCGCACCGGAGGTCCAGTGCTTCTCGCCATTGATGACCCACTCATCTCCCTCGAGTCGGGCTGAGGTGCAAATATTAGTTGCATCGGAAGACGCCACAGCGGGCTCGGTCATACCAAAACAGGACCGAATTTCACCCGCAAGCAGGGGCTCCAGCCACTGTTTCTTCTGCGCCTCGCTGCCATATTTGTGCAGGACCTCCATATTACCGGTGTCGGGTGCAGCGCAATTGAACACCTCGGCGGCAAGTCTGGATTTACCCATTTCTTCGGCGAGATAGGCATACTCAACCGTGTTCAGGCCAGAACCCTTGTCTCCGGTCAAAAAGAAGTTCCACAGACCCGCCTCTCTGGCCTGAGTTTTGAGCTGATCAAGGATTTCGTATTGGCGCGGCGTCAAGTCGAAAGGATCCCCCACTTCGATTTCCGCAAGATATTCTCCTTCTACCGGAACAATATGTGTGCCGATAAACGTTCGGACCTGCTCCAACACAGGCGCAACCTTTTCCGAGATACCTAAATCCATTTTTACTCCTACTTGCTCAGCTACCTGCGTCACTGTCGACCTCGCGAGCACCCTGCTCCGGGATTATCTCGATCCCACCCGCCACCAATATAATGGCACATATTGTGCCAAAACATAATCATGGCCCCCGGTGCAGGGCCTGACCACTCGCAACAGAACCACAGCAAAAAGGGCCACCGACAGTAGCGCAGGGATGTGTCGCCAGCAAGGCGTATAGGCATAAGCTGTGTTGATAGCCAGAATAGGATAGCGCCGTCGGTTACAGGACGATTACCTCCTCAGGTTGGAACCGGCAAAGTCAGCGACTCCTTGACCTGTTCCATCACCACATAGCTGGTGGATTCCTGTACCCCGGGCAGGGTCAGTAGTGTCTCTCCCAGCAAAACACGGTACGCATTCATATTGGCAACACGGGCCTTAAGCAGGTAGTCGAAGTTGCCACTGACCAGATAACACTCCTGCACTTCTTCCAAATCCAAAGCACGCGCCGTGAATTCCTCGAAAATATCCTGTGATGTGCGGTTCAGCCTGATTTGCACAAAGACCACCAGCCCCCGGTCCAATGCCGCAGGGTTGAGAACAGCCTGGTAGCGCTGGATCACGCCGTCCCGCTCAAGCCGCTTGACCCGCTCCTTGCAAGGTGTGGTGCTAAGACCGACGCGTTTAGCCAGCTCGGTATGGGGTATGCGTGCTTCTTTTTGTAGCAACCGCACAATATTGCGGTCGATGCGATCTAGTTGATTTGACTGTAGCGGCATGACCAAAACCCCGTGGCGCAGACTCTTTTAGCAGGCGTCGCATTATTTTAATACCTTCAAAATAGCATAAAATAAGTTAACTTAACTTTTTTTTTAATAATATTTATTGATATTGACTTTTCTATCGGCGATAAAAAGCGTTATCGGCCTTCTCCACTCTGCCCATCGGCATCACACTTCCGCCAAATAAGTAAGGAGTGATTGCCATGTTGATTGGTGTGCCCACAGAGATCAAAGCACAAGAGTTTCGGGTTGGCATGACGCCCGCAGGCGTCAGGGAGCTTGTCGCTGCCGGACATCGTGTCTTGGTGCAGTCAGGCTGTGGCGCAGCGATAGGGCTTGGCGACGACCTTTACCGCGTAGCAGGCGGGTCAGTGATAGACACGGCAGAGGAGATCTTTGCGACAACAGATCTCATCGTAAAAGTCAAAGAGCCTCAGGAGAGTGAATGCCGTCAACTTCGCCCGGGGCAATTGCTATTCACCTACTTACACTTGGCGGCCGACCCCAAGCAAGCGGAGCATCTGATTGCGTCAGGTGCTACCTGTATCGCTTACGAGACCATTACCTCGCTACAAGGGGGACTGCCGTTACTGGCACCCATGAGCCTCATCGCGGGAAGACTGTCTGTACAAGCGGGCGCGCACCATATGGAGAACCATCAGGGTGGCAGCGGGACGCTATTGGGCGGTGTGCCTGGTGTTCCGCCCGGCAAAGTTCTGGTGCTGGGGGGCGGCGTGGTGGGCAACAGCGCGATCCGCGTAGCGATGGGGATGGGCGCTGATGTTACGGTGGTAGATCGCTCGGTACCGCGGCTCACCGAGCTGGACGAGCAGTACGGCGGCAGGCTGAAGACCGTCTACTCTACTGCCGAAGCCATTGATCAATGTGCGCGCGAAGCCGACCTGATCGTGGGCGCTGTACTGATACCGGGCGCTTCTGCACCTAAATTGGTGACGAGAAACATGCTGTCTCATCTTAAACCACGGACGGTATTGGTCGATGTCGCTATCGACCAGGGTGGATGCTTCGCAACGTCGCACCCGACCACCCACGCTGAGCCTACCTATCTGATCGACGGGATCGTGCACTATTGCGTAGCAAATATGCCAGGCGCCGTGGCGAGAACGGCGACCATGGCACTGACTCATGCAACGCTACCGTATGTCCTTAGACTGGCTGCGGAGCCGCTCGTCACACTCATGTCAACAGACCCTCATTTCGGAGCCGGAATCAATGTGCACGCGGGCCTGGTTACGCATGAGGCGGTGGCACAGGCACTGAGCCGGGAATATGTCCCGCTTGGCCAAGCGCTCAGCGCCACGCCGCACCTCCGATCTGCTTGACCACTCGGCGAAGCAGAAGTATCGGCGGAACGCTTCTTCGATGCCGCTATTTACTGCACACTAGCGTCGGGCGCGGGCACCAGCTGAGCTGAATTCTTATGCATCAAGTGAAACCAGATATCGAGGCGCTATCAGAGGCGATCGTCAATTACGCGATCGAGCGACTGCGGATGGACCCGCCCACGCTGGATCATCCGCTACCGCAGGAAACCCTTGAGGCGCTGGCCGGGCAAACGATCACCGAGGAAGGTCTGGGTGGCAAGCGGGCCCTTGAACTCTTCATCAACACACTGGCCCCCGCCTGCATTTCCGAAGACCACCCCCGCTATCTGGCATTCGTCCCCACCGCCCCATCGGAGGTGTCGACACTTTTCGATTTGGTAGTGGGCGCATCTAACATCTGCGCCAGCAGCTGGCTCGAAGGCGCAGGCGCCGTTTATGCCGAGAACCAAGCATTGCGGTGGATTGCTGACATCGCGGGATTTCCCGCGGGTGCAGGCGGCGTATTTGTCAGTGGCGGCACAGCGGGCAATTTATCGGCTCTTGTGGCGGCCAGACATAACTGGCGACAGCAACATCCCGATCTTGAGAAACAAAGGGGATTGATTATCTCCTCGCGGGGGGCTCACGCCTCAGTGGAACAAGCGGCGCAAGTCATGGACGCTGATCTGGTGCAGTCGGGCGGGCATCAATTAACGGGTAAAGATGTCGAGTCGACGATTGCAGGTCTCGATGCCGGGGACCGGGCAAGACTCTTCGCCGTGGCGTGCACCGCCGGAACGACCAATCTGGGCATCATCGACGACATGCACGGCATCGGCAGGGTTTGCGAGGCAGAGGATGTTTGGCTGCACGTGGATGGGGCCTACGGGGGTGCCGCACTCGCAGCGCCCTCCGCGCGTCCACTATTTGACGGAATCGAAAAAGCCGACAGCTTCATTGTCGATCCCCATAAATGGCTGTTTGCACCTTTTGATTGTTGCGCTCTGATCTACGCTGATCCCGCCAAGGCAAGACGCGCACACAGGCAACACGGCGATTACCTGGAAGTCTTCTACGATGGCATCTGGAACCCCAGTGACTACGCCCATCACTTGTCTCGAAGAGCGAGGGGGCTACCATTTTGGTTCAGCTTGGCGGTGCACGGCACCAGAGCTTACTCAGAAGCGGTCGAGGTGACGCTGGAGACCGCGCGCGAGGCCGCGGTCATGATCGCCGCTCACCCACATCTGGAGATGGTGACCGAGCAGCGCCTCTCAATCTGCGTTTTCCGGCGAAAAGGGTGGTCACCCGAGCAATACAAGGAATGGAGTGACCGGCTTCTTGAGCGCGGAGAGGGCTTGGTCACACCCACCAAGCACGAGGGAGAGACCGTGCTGCGCTTTTGCATCGTAAATCCCCGCACCAGCCGAGACGACATTCAACTCATCCTCGACACTCTCTGACGGCGCACAATTTCATTGCTGGTCACCTCGCGGGTTGTCTAGCATGAACTGGCTCACTGAAAAGCAAATAAAACGTGCAGCGGCCAACTGCCCAATCCTCGCTTGCCTCCGTGAACACCAAAAATGCGCGCTAAGCCGTTGCAACAACCAATTTTTATGGTAATACAGTTGGCGGCCGGCACCACCGCGGGCCGGCCTACAACAACTATTGGGGGATCAAATGAAACAAGCCATTCTTGCACTATTCATGTTTACCTTGGCCGCTTGCGGCGGTGAGCCATCTTCAGACCCGGCACCTGCAGCGCCGGTGGAAGCTGCGGCGCCGGATGCTGAGGCAAGCGAGGGGCCTCAAGTGCCAGCAATTGTCGAGTTTGTTTGGCATCAAAAGGCAGACGGATTCACTGACGACGCACTTTGGTCCCATGCCGACTACTGGTCTAATGTAGCGGGGGAAGCAGACTGGGGGCTAATGGTGGCAGCCGTGATGACACCCCGGATGGAAAACGAAAACTTCGACTTTCTATGGGTGATGGCATGGCCGTCTCAGGAAGCGCGGGACAATGCCTGGGCTGATTGGGGAGTAAACCATGAACCCGCTTGGCTCGAGTTAACGCAAAACACTTTCACTTACTCTGCCGAGCATGCCTATGGCTTTGCCCCGGCACCCGGTCGACAGGCAACCGCCCCGAACACCACTGGCAGTAGCGTCGTGGAATTTCTCTTCTGTGACTACAATGAAGGAAAAGGCGAGGCAGACCGCAAGGCTTTTGAGGCGCTCCATGCTGCGTTCATGGATGCCTATGAGGCCGAGGTCGGTGCAACCAGCTACTGGTGGACCGCGATGACACCACTGTTCGAATTGGCGGATCAAAAAACGCCCGACTATATGTGGACCAATTTCTGGGCCACTGATGCCGAGCGGGAAGCGGGCTATGCAGCCTACGGAGAGGCAGCCCATGCCGCTCAGGCGATAGAAGACGCCTCGTGCCAAGAGCCCGCCTTATTCGATTCGCGAGTGATCTACACGCCGCAAGCGTGAATTTTGCTGGCCTGCTCAGGCGTCCCAAATTTCTGGGACGCCGCCGCCTCAACCGAGGGCGGCGCCAGCAGGTCTCTTAAGGCACAAGAAAGGACAGAAACGCGAGTTATCCTCGCCACAGTAGACAGAGACACACAGGCGAAATCTTTTCTTTATTTGCCGAGGCGGGCGTATCCTAAGCCAGAGACGGCAGAGTAAGATCCAGCGGTCGATCACTGCGCTGTGGGGCGATCCGAAAGCTGTTGCCGGAGATGTCATATGTCAGACACTTTTATCTGCGCCTACTCGCTTAACGGGGACGGCTCAGGCGCTGCAGTCAGTAGGGAGGCGCTTTGGTCGACCGAAGACGACAGCAAGCCCATATGGATTCATCTCAGCGCGCGTTCTGACCTGGCCAGACAATGGCTTGCCGATGAAGCGGGGCTACCTGACCCGATGCTGGTCGAGGCGCTACTCGCAGAGGATACACGGCCGCGCATGCTCTCACGGGAAGATGGGTTACTGCTCATCCTGCGGGGAGTCAATCTCAATGAGAATGCCGAGCCTGAGGACATGGTCTCCATGCGCATATGGCTCGAGCCCAAGCGTTTTATCTCTGTTCAACTGCGGAATCTGAAAGGTGTCGCCGAGATGCAGGGGCTGTTGCAATCCGGAACCGGCCCGTTAGATATCAGTGATTTGCTGATCACTTTTATTGAGGGCTCCATAAAACGGATCTCACCGGTAATCGGCGATTTGACAGAGGGGATTGACGAACTCGAGGACCAGATCCTGCAGATGCAATTGTCGGGAGCTCGTGAGCAGATCACAGCCATCCGGCGAAGCACCAGCATCTTCAACCGATTTCTCTCCCCGCAAAAGGACATCGTCGAGCGCTTAATCAACACACAAAAATTGAATTTAACGGACAACCTGAGACAACGTTTATTTGAGGCTCATAATGACATGACCCGCTTCGTAGAGGAGCTGCAAGCCATGCGCGAGCGCGCCCACTTGATACAGGACGAGGTCACTAACATCCTCACGGCCCGGCTCAACAAAAATACCTATGCACTGTCAATCATCGCTGCGATTTTCCTGCCCCTGAGTTTTCTTACCGGATTATTGGGTATCAATATCCCTGGCATCCCCGGCGCGGAGGACCCTCGAGCTTTCCTTGTTTTCTGTGGCATTCTGAGCGCGGTGTTTTTGTTGCAGATACTCTTGTTCAAAAAACTGCGCTGGTTTTAGCCGCAGTCTGAAGGTGCACCGTGCGAGCGTGACCGGGCCAGTGACAGGCGGTCAATAATGCGGAGTGAGGAAGGAATAAGATGACCCGAACGATCTATGCAGCCCTGTTTACTATCGCGTTGGCACTGGGCATGACGCTCTTCACACCCTGGCTAATAGGTGTAGGTCGGGGGTCCGAGACGGCGTCAAGTATGGACGCGCCATATCCCCTGACCTTTCCCAAGGATTTCGCCTGGGGCGTTGCAGTCGCCGCGCAACACGTTGAGCACCAACAGCCCAGCGATTGGACCGCGTTTGAGAAACGCGTTATCGCCGAGGGAAAGACCGGTACAGGGGCTCAACCGGGGCAGGCGAAGCCCGGCCATATTCGCGATCTGGATTTGGTCTCCGAGGAAGTACGGCGTAAAAAAGTTGACTTCGACGCGCGCTACGAGAGCGATTTTGAGGCTTTGGCGAATCTGGGGCTGAACAGTTATCGCTTTAGCCTGTCCTGGGCTCGGCTGTTCCCTCGCGCTGACATGACCGAGCCGGACCCGGCGGGGGTGGCCTTTTACAAAGATGTGATTGCGTCGGCCAAGGCAAACGGATTAACGCCCCATGTCTCACTCTTTCACTTCTCCACTCCGGAATGGTTCTGGGAGGAACTGCAGGGCAAACGCGGCTGGGAACGGAGCGACGCCCTTGCACACTGGAATCGCTATGTGAGCGCCGTCTCGACCCTACTCGGGCCTGACATCGACTTCTGGTGCACCCTCAACGAACCCATGGTCTACGTGCTGTGGGGCTACATGGAGGGCATTTTCCCGCCATTGGAGCAGCGCGCGGCGCCGGTGGATGTCGCCCCTGTTGTGGCGCAGCTCCTAAAAGCCCATGCCAATGCCTACGAGATTCTCCACCGTGACGCGGTAGCGCGCGGACAAGTTATTTCGGTGGGGCTTACGCAACATACCCGTGCCTTTGAGCCCTGGCGGAATTGGCACCCTATGGATCGTTTGGCTGCTGGCTTCGTGCAACAGGCTTTCATCTGGGACGTGTTTGATGCGATAGAAAGCGGTACCTATGCGATGGCCAATACGGACTACACCGCCACCATCGACGGGCTGGCTGGCACGCAGGACTATGTGGGAATCAATTATTACGGTCGGTTTTATGTGCAGATGGATGTAGACGCCATGGCGGCGGGGCCCGTGACCCACACCAACGATCCCAGTGACCCAACAGAATTGACCAGTGACCTTGGCTGGGCGCTCTATCCTATCGGATTCAGTCACGTGCTCGAGGAAGCCTGGCAGCGCTACGGAAAACCGATTCAAATTTTGGAGAATGGCATTGCCGACGCCGCCCAACCCGACTTGCTCAGACAAACCTTTCTGGTGAGCCATCTCAGAGAGGTGTGGTATGCCATGAATGTGCTGGGTGTCGACATCGACGGATACTTCCACTGGTCGCACCTCGACAACTTCGAGTGGGCGGAAGGTTTTGGTCCGCGCTTTGGGTTATTCGCGGTCGACTATGAGCGGGATTTCGCCCGGACACCACGCGATAGCGCAGCTGTATATGCAGAGGTGATCGGATCGGGGATCAGCCAGAAGCTCTGGGAGCAAACCCGGGGGCCTTTTTAGATCCGCGACACCGGAACAGAAAAAAAAACACTGTTGACTGTTTTTAGCGTCAGCGGTACCGTGCCAAGGCGCTCGCCGGCCATGGGAACGAGCTAGCGCCTCACGTCACGACAGTAACAAGATATGATGTGAACCCAACTGGAAAAGCTATTAAAAACAACACATCCAAGGAGACCGATTGTGTCTATTCCAAAGGAAACCCTGTTGCACGCCTACCGCACGATGAAAACAATTCGCGAGTTCGAGGAACGTGTCAACGCAGAGATCATGAACGGGCAGATTCCGGGGTTTACCCACCTTTACACGGGTCAGGAGGCCAACGCCGTGGGGGTCTGCGCCCACCTCGACGAGAGTGACACCATTATCTCAACCCACCGTGGCCACGGTCACTGTATCGCCAAGGGAGCTGATGTTTCCGGGATGATGAAGGAACTGTTCGGCTCCTCGGAAGGCCTCTGCAAAGGCAAAGGCGGCTCCATGCACGTCGCGGATATCGATAAAGGCATTCTCGGCGCCAATGGTATTGTCGCGGGCGGTCCACCCATTTCCGTCGGCTCCGCGTTGGCCGCCAAAATTCGCAAGAACGGCAAGGTGGCCGTCTCGTTCTCGGGCGACGGATCCGTCAATCAGGGCACCTGCTTTGAGGCCATGAATATGGCCGTCGTATTGCAGGCGCCCGCGATCTTCGTGATCGAGAACAACTATTACTCGGAACACACCTCAATCAACTACGCGGTGGGCTGTGATGATCTCAAGGCTCGCACAGAGGCCTTCGGATTCCCTGTATTCGTTGCCGACGGCGCCGATTTCTTCGCTGTCTATGAAGCCGCTGAGAAGGCCATCGCACATGCCCGAGCAGGCAACGGGCCGGCGGGTATCTTTGCCGAACAAGGTCGCTACCACGGCCATTTTGTGGGTGATCCTCAGGCTTATCGCGCCGAGGGTGAATTGGAGGATCTGCGTGAAAACCATTGCCCGCTGAAAAATTTCCGTCAGAGAATGGCAGAGACAGGCGAACTCAGTGAGGCCGAGCTCGACGCCATCGACGCAGAAGTCATGGCTGTAATCGACCAATCTGTGACCGACGCAAAGGCGGCGGCAAGGCCAACTGCGGAACAGGTCACGGAAGACGTCTACATTCAATACACTGCGACGGCCTGAGGGGGAAAACGTCATGCCTGAGAAAACTATGCGCGACGCGATCAATGAAGCCCTGCACCAGGCTATGGAGCAGGACGAATCGGTTTTTGTCATCGGAGAGGATGTCGCGGGATGTAATGGTAGCGCTGGCGATGTCGGCGCGGTGGGAGGCGTTTTTGGGGTTACCAGCGGCATCTATCATCGCTGGCCAGACCGCTGCATTGATACGCCCATCTCAGAATCAGCCATTGTGGGCGCTGCGGCCGGCGCCGCGCTGGTGGGCATGCGCCCGGTAGCAGAGATCATGTTCGCCGACTTTATTGGCGTCTGTATGGATCAGATCGTCAATCAGATGGCTAAATTCCGATACATGTTCGGCGGTAAAAGCCGATGCCCCGCAGTAATCCGTTTCTCTGCGGGTGGTGGTTTCAGCGCAGCGGGCCAGCATAGTCAGGCGATGTATCAGGTCATGACCTCGTTCCCTGGACTAAAGGTAGTTGTACCGTCAAACGCCTACGATGCCAAAGGGTTGATGTTGTCAGCGATTCAGGACGACGATCCTGTCTTGTTCTTCGAGCCGAAGATTCTCTATCAGGAAACCGCAGAAGTACCCGATGAGATGTACACCATCCCTTTTGGACAGGCCAATTTTGTGCGTGAGGGAGACGACGTCACGGTTGTGGCGTTTGGGCAGATGGTACCGAAAGCAGCAGCAGTCATTGACGCACTGGCCGAAGAGGGCATCAGTTGTGACCTCATCGATCCGCGCACGACTTCGCCATTGGATGAAAGCGCCATTTTAGAGTCTGTAGAAGCCACAGGCCGACTGGTGATTGTTGACGAGGCACCGCCGCGTTGCGGGCTTACCGCCGATATTGCTGGGCTCGCCGCAGACAGGGCATTCAGTAGCTTGAAGGCACCCATCAAACAGGTGTGCGCTCCCCATAGTCCCACGCCCTTCTCGCCCGAGTTGGAGGCGGCATACTTGCCCGATGCGGACAAAATTACCGCGGCCATTAAGGCAACCCTCGCTTAAGCAAAATCAACGCAGGAGTGTATTTGTGAGCGATATTTATCCAATCGCCGTCCCCAAGTGGGGCATCGAGATGGTCGAGGGCACCATTACCAGTTGGAACAAGTCAGAGGGAGACACCATTGCCAAAGGTGACGAGGTTTTCGAGATGGAGTCCGACAAGATCGTGAACGTGTGGGACTCTCCGGTGGCTGGTGTTCTTCGGCGAGTGCTGGTCGCAGAAGGAGATGCGCACCCGGTTGGCGCCCTGCTCGGCGTCATTGCCGACGCAAGCGTTGATGACAGCGACATCGATGCCTTTATCGCGCAGCACAGTAACGCGCCTGGAGAACCCACCGCTGAGAGCGGCTCAGCAGAGCCGGCAGTGCAGGCAACTGTTCAGACTGGGGATGCCTACAAGCGCTCTTCTCCCAGCGTGCGCAGGCTGGCGGATGAGTTGGGTGTGGATCTCGGTACCGTCACGGGCACCGGTCGTCGCGGCCGAATTACCGATGAAGATGTGAAGGCGGCAGCGGGGGGCAACAGCGGTGCGCCCGCGGGAGTCGACGTCATCCCATTGAGTGCGACTCGCAAAACCATTGCAAGGCGTTTGACCGAGGCCAAGCAAACCATCCCGCATTTCTATTTGACTGCAGAATATGAGCTTGATGGTCTGCTCGCGCATCGCGCCGCACTAAACGAATCGGGCGATATCAAAGTATCGGTTAACGATCTTATAGTTTGGTGTGTGGCCCAGGCTTTGAAGAGAGAACCGCGGGTGAATGTGAACCTTGTGGGCGATGATGTTCACCAATTCAGCGCTGCGCACGTTTCGGTGGCAATTGCGACTGAGGATGGGCTCTACCCCGCGACGGTTTATGACGCCGACAGCAAATCGCCCGCTGAAATCGCTACCGCGACCGCCGAATTAGCGGTTAAGGCGCAGACGGGCAAGTTGGCCAAGGAAGATATTTCGGGAGGCTCCTTCACGGTATCCAACCTAGGTATGTACGGAATCACACAGTTCACGGCCATTGTGAATCCGCCAATGGGGGCCATTTTGGCCCTGGGTAAAGCCAAGCAGCAGGTGGTGGTGGTGAGCGACGGTGAACAACGTGTTGCCACGGTGCTCAATGCCACGCTGTCTTGTGATCATCGGGTGATTGATGGCGCAGTAGGCGCGCAGTACCTGGCCACATTGGGTGAGGTTATTGGATCGCTGTAAATCCCCGTAGGGTGCGCTGCGGTCGGAGCACGCTCGCGCTACCGGGTCACCAACGCGATTCTCGGTACGAAAATCTGTAGCAGCATCGCCGAGATCAAATGCAGGCTGGCGATCATCAGAAAGACACTCTCATAACCCGCTTGCTGGATCATAAAGCCTGCCAGCAATCCCAATAGACTTCCGCCCAAACTGCCCACCGCGCCGAAGACACCCCACACCGTTGCCACGCGATCAGCCGGAAATAAATCCGTCGGCAAGGTAAAAAAGACGGAACCCTTGATTTGAATGGCGAAGAGACCGAGACAAATCAAGGCCAGCGCCAGAGCACTTGACTGCGTGTAGTAAGCGGGCACCACTGCCATGGCAACCAAAACCGCACCCAACCAAATGACAATCTTGCGCGCCCGGTTGATGGTATGCCCGCGGGTCACCAATGAAGAGCTCAAAGTGCCACCCGCGAGGGCACCCAGATCTGCTGCGACCCAGGGTAACCAGGCAAACAGAGCGATGGCTCGCAGATCAAAGCCTCTGACATCGATGAGATATTGGGGGAGCCAGAACAAAAAGAAATAAAAGGGAAAGTCGCTGACCACCCGGGCAACAAGAATCCCCCAAAACTCCCGATAAGCCAGCAATGCCGCCCAACTACCCTCGCCCTCTTGGTCCGAGCGATGCTCCAATATCAGGGATTGCTCAGCAGGATCGATGGTCGGGTGTGTCTCGGGCAAGTGGTACCAGCGCTGCCACAGCAATACCCAGACCAATCCCAAAGAGCCCGGCACAATAAACGCCCACTGCCATCCGAGCGACTGCATAGTCCAAACCGCGAGTGGGGGAGTAATGATGGCGCCAAGGCCGGCACCCAGCATAAAGATGGCGACCGCGGTAGCGCGTTCATTAGCGGGAAACCACTGCGCGACCGCCTTACTGGCCGCGGGGAAGTTAGCGGCTTCAGCGAGACCCAAAACCACACGGAGGGTGAAAAAACTCCAGAGTCCTCGGCCCAGGGCATGCAAAACAGTCGCCAGACTCCAGAAGATGGCAGCCATACTGAAGGCTCGCTTGGTTCCCAGGCGGTCGATCACGGGACCTGAGATCAGTTGGCCGACGGCATAGGCAAAGAGAAAGCCGCTGGTAATCAGCCCGTAATCGGTATCATTGATACCAAACTCACCGCGAATAACCGGTGCCACAACGCCAAAAACCGATCGGTCGATGTAATTGATGGTGGTAATAACCGCCAAAAGTATGGCGATGCGCCAGCGTACGGCCACGGCTGCCCCTCTTTATTGTTTTAGGAACTCTGTCCCTCGGATCAGATTGGCTGCCAGATCGACCACAGTACCGCCGCCGACAGCACAACGAGTATCACGCCAAACCCGCGGTCCAACAAGGCGCCGTGCCGCATGAAACGGCGCGATCTGGCAGGCCGGGATAACAACATCGCCACCACTGTG
>Ga0181559_10000911_pt1 | contig 28480 bp, 33 predicted proteins | sample 011ome_21_FD_133752 | JGI IMG/M metagenome (GOLD analysis project Ga0181559, IMG submission 133752) | Coastal salt marsh microbial communities from the Groves Creek Marsh, Skidaway Island, Georgia - 011508AT metaG (megahit assembly) | ecosystem: Environmental > Aquatic > Marine > Intertidal...
GCTTGCTCGGGCTTCTTCGGGAAGTCCGGCCATCATCGGGGTGTCGATCAGGCCCGGCGCGATGGTGTTGACCCGGATGCCCTGCGAGGCGAACTCGCGTGCTGCGACGAGTGTGAGCGAGACAATCCCGCCTTTTGATGAGGCATAGGCGGCTTGTCCGATTTGGCCTTCAGTGGCGGCGACCGAGGCCGTGTTGACGATCAGACCGCGTTCGCCGTCTTCCATGGGGTCGGTCCCGTAAAGGTCTGCGCCGAACAGGCGGATCATGTTGAAGGTGCCGATCAGGTTCACCTGAATGACCGAGCTGAAGATTTCGAGCGGTAAAGGACCGTTGCGTCCGACAATGCGGCCCGGCGTGGCAATGCCTGCGCAGTTCACGAGCAGGCTGGCGACACCGTTGGCTTCGCGGGCGCTGGCGATGGCGGCTTCCGCGCTGTCGGCGCTGGTGACGTCGCACTCCACGGCCACGCCGCCGATTTCTGCGGCGACGGCATTCGCGCCGTCCATATTTACATCGAGAAGCGCGACTTTCATGCCGGCCGCTGTGCAATGACGGGCGACTTCAGCGCCAATGCCTGATCCGCCGCCGGTGATGATGGCGGCTTTACCGTTTACGTCCATGTCACTCTCCTCTTGCTTTTAAACCTTGTTCGTCTGCCCGATGGTCGGGCGTTAGTCTGACGGGTGCTGAAGCATTTTTGCATCCAGACCCAAAATCCATCCTTCGATTTGGCGGACGACAGCGTCGGCAGGTTCCCCTGATGTGCGATGCCCGAAGATCACGTTCAGCATCCCCAACAGGCCGACTGTGGCATCGAACCTGTCTTCGCCATCCGCGCCTTCGCCGAACCCGTCTCGAATATCGCTGGCCAGTGCGGCCGAAAGTTGCACGTTGTTCTGTATCGCCCATTCGAGCAGGCGTGGCGCGTCTTCCTTGCGGTGTGCGCTGTTGAGCTTGGACTTGTTGGAGGCCGCGATCTGCAATTTCAGATGTCCGTAAATTTCACCGGGATAGACCTCGGCCACGGTGATGCCCGGGCGGGTCAGCAACTCGGTCAGGCGCCCTTCGAAGGGCCAGACATGAAAGGCGGGGTCACGGCGTATGGCCGGGGCGATCAGGTCACGCCATCCCGAGATGGCCGCTTTCCCAACCTGCTGTGCGCCCATGGTCCAGAACATCGGGTTTGCGGCTGCCCGCAGATTTGTCGGATGGTCACAAAGCCGGAAGAGTTCGTCCGGTCCGTTGAGTTTCAGCCCGTCAATCAGATGCGCACGACGCGTGCCACCCGGGCGGTTGGGGTAGAATGGTCGGCGTGGAGAAATGTCTTCCTGCCCATTGGCGGGCGCATAGAAATCTTTCCAGGTGCCGCGTCCGAACTTGGGCAGGGCGGTCATGAACCGATCGATGCGGGCGGCCTTGGCATAGGCGCGTGGCACGCCGAGCGGAAAGTCGAAGCCGACAAAAGCGGTTTCGCCGACCCCGGATGCTGCGTTCAGGCGTGCAAACAAATCCTCCAGATTGCTCACGGGCTCGGGAGCCAGTGCGATATATCCGCCGTTGGAGGTTCGCACAGCCCGGGCTATGGAGCGTTTTTTGGGATCGATCGACCAATCTGCATGGGCCACCAATGCGGGTGGCTGGAGTGTCGGTCGAGGTTTGACGGCGAGTGCGTTCACGGCGCTTGAAAAGAATCGAGGAACGGGATCAGCGCCGCGTTGAACGCCACGGGGTTTTCGATGTTTGAAAGATGTCCGGCGGGGTCGATTTCAACATAGGTCGCATTGGGAATGCGTTTGGCCATTTCACGCATGCCGTCCGGCGGGGTGCCTATATCCTGTGCACCGCAGATCAGCAGGGTGCGGTGCTCGATTTTGTGGAGCCGGTCCATGTAGTCGAGCCGGGTCATCGCTCCGGCGCATGCGACATAGCCTTCGACCGTGTTGGTCGCGATAAGCTGGCGCGCGCGTTCCACAAGTTCGGGGCGTGCTGCGCGGACCTCTTCGGCAAACCAGCGCAGCGGCATCACGGCCACCAGCGGATCAAGACCCTCGGCAACCACCTTGTCGATCAGGGCTGGGACGGTTTGGGCAAATTCCCCGGTAAAGTCGGCACGGGTATCGGCCAGCACATAGGCGCTGATCCGGTCGGGCCAACCCAGCGCGAGCGCCTGTCCGGTCATGCCGCCGATGGACAATCCAACAAAGTGACTTTTGGCGATCCCGAGTTCGTCCCACAGCGCAATGATATCGCTGGCAAGGTCTTCGAGTGACCAGGGCCCCGGTGGCGTGCCCGTGCCGTCATGGCCGCGTGTGTTGTAGCGCAGAACCCGATAGCGGTCGGACAGCAGCGCCACCTGCTCGTCCCATAGTGAGAAGTTGGTGTTCAGGGAGTTCGAGAATGTCAGCCACGGCGCACTTTCAGGGCCGTCGATCTGGCAGACGAAGTTAATGCCGTTTGCCGAGACCTGCATTCTGGCTATGCCGCCACGTAGGCGGGCGAAGGTGTGCCTGCTACTGTCAGGGGACCGACGCTTTTCTCGATCAGGGGAACCACGTCGTTTCCAAATTTTTCGATCGACCGCATCGCCGCTTCATGGGGCGTGTCCCCGATGGTCATGTAAAGCGCGGAATGAACCGGCCGAACGCGCTCGATCTCCTCGACCAGTTTTTCAGCGACGGTCTCAGCATCACCAATCGGGTTCCAGGCCAGAATGTCCTCAGGTGACATTTCGTCTTCGAAGGCTTCTTCGGGCAACCATGGTTTGTCGAGTGCGGTCTGGCCCTGACGCAGATAGCGGGACAGACGAATCTGGTAGCGGGCATTCTCGGCGAAGGCGAGGGCTTCGGCCTTGTCGTCGGTGACGAAGCAATACCGCAGCGTGCCGAATTGAAGGTCGTCCGGGCTTTTGCCCGCATGCTTCCAGGTTTCCTCGGCTTCGGCCCGGATTTCAGCCAGCGTTTCAACGTCGCGGCCAAAGCCGGAGACGAAGAGAGGGTGGTCGCCGGTCACCGCGCGCCTTTGGGAGCCGGGGCTGTTGCCAGCGATCCAGATTTCTGGGCGCGGCTCCTGCACGGACCGGGCGGTGAACCAGGTTTGGGGCAAATCTATATAATCGCCATGATACTCAAAGGATTCCTGCCCCAATCCCTTGGACAGGAAATCGATCCATTCATTGGTGATCGCGCTGGCTTCCGACAATTCCACGCCAAACCGTGCCAGTTCATAGGCCTGATAACCCGACCCCAGTCCCAGCACGAGGCGCCCTTCGGACAGACAATCGGCGAAAGATATCTCTCCCAGAAGACGCGCGGGCTGGTAAAGCGCGGGCAGGACCACCGCGGAGCCCAGACGAATGCGCAGGGTTTGGGGTGCGACATGGCCGATCATCATCAGGGGCGATGGCGACAGCGAATAGTTCGAGAAGTGATGCTCGGTGAACCACGAGATGCCAAACCCGGCGCTCTCAGCAGCCTGAACCTGTTCGACTGTTTCCGAGATGACCTGCGGTACCGTCTGAGACGGGTGACGCCGGTTCATCAGGTTGAAAATTCCGTAATCCATATCTCTCCCCCCAAGAGGTCTATTAACCCGTTTTGCCGCCTTGCGAGTCAAGCTGTCTGGGTCGGGCTGCGCGTGCTTCCCGGCGCGCGATGTAGAAGGCAGATCCAACGATGATCGCTGCGCCAATGATTGTGAACAGGCCGGGAATTTGGCCAAACAGCAGATAGCCGAACAACGCAACGAAAGGCAGGCGGGCATAGTCAAACGGGGCGACCAGTGAGGCATCCGCCAGATCAAAGGCGCGCGCCATCAGAAAGATTGCGGCCGTTCCCATTGCGGCCATCGCGATCGACAGCCAAAGAGCGTTCCCGCTGGGCATCTGCCATTCCGGCAGAGCCAGAAGAAACAGTAGCAGCGAAGCCCAAATGGTCTGGTAGACCGTGATGGTCGCTGTCGATTCGGTTCGACCCAGTCGTTTCAGGGTGAAGTACCAAAGGGCGAGCGTTGCGGCTGAAGAGATTGGCAACAGGATTGCCGGGTCGAAGACAACAAAGCCCGGGCGGAGGATCACAAGCACGCCCAGGAAGCCGATCACGGTTGCTGCCCAGCGTGCGATTTCGACCCGCTCCTTGAGCAGGATGACCGCCATGATCGTGGTGAAGAGCGGGGCTGTAAAGTTCAGCGTTGTCGCCAGCGCGACGGGCAAATGGGCAAGGCCGAGAAACAGCAATGCAGTGGTCAGAGCGGTCAGCGACGCCGAGACAAAATGCAGCCCATGCCGCTTGGTGCGAAGCACCTGACCCTTGCCGCGCAATATCCAGGGCAACATCATGGGCAGTGCCCAGATGAAGCGCAGCGCAGATGTCTCGAAGGCGCCGACTTCGTCGGAGACGAGCCGCACAATGGAATGGTTTCCCGCCAGACAGGCCACGCCGGCCGCCATGGAGAGTCCGCCCCAGACCTGCAGGGGCAGACCCAGCACACGGCGATTCTCGGGAGGGGTGGCGGTCATGGGGATTTCCTGATTTTGCCAGCCATGGCTTCGTTGCGCGCGATGTAGACGGCAGACACACCAATGATCAAAGCACCGATGATTGTCCAGCCGTCAGGCACCTCCATGAACCAGATAAAGCCAATCAGGGCAGAGATCGGCAGACGCACAAAATCCAGGGGGATTACGGCGGAAGCCTCTGCGATCCGCATGGAGCTCGTCAGCATCAGATGGGCGAGCGTGGTCAGAGCACCAATTCCGAAGGTGACCGCGATCATGCTCAGGCTGGGATTCTGCCAGACAAAAATCGCGGGGATCAGGGTGAAGATCGTCAAAAACAGGTTGAACGATGTGACGATGGCACGAGCGCTGTCGACCTGCGCCATCACCCGGATGAGCAACACGTTCACAGAAATCATCATCGCGCTGCCGAGCGAAAGCAGCGCGCCGAGCTGGATGGTTTCGACCCCGGGACGGATCACGATCAGGACTCCCATAAATCCGACCAGCGTGGCGGCCCAGCGTTTGGCGCGCACCACTTCATGCAGAAAAATCGCTGCCAGAATGGTGGCAAACAAAGGTGCGGTGAAATTCAGGGCGACGGCTTCCCCGAGCGGCATGGTGGCAACGGCGGTGAACCACGCCAGTGTTGCGATGGAAGACGTCACACCCCGAATGAGATGCAGCTTGGGCAGTTTGATTTTCAGGTCGGAATAGTCGGGACCCTTGAGGATCAGCGGCAGGACAAAAAGCAGCCCGAAGAATGACCGCAGGAAAGAAATCTGGAAGGGATGAAGCTCTGTACTCGCATATCGCACCAATCCGTGACCCGCGGAAAACAGGGCCACAGCACCCAGCATGAGGATGATGGCGAGGACAGCCGGGGACAGGGGGGCGAAACGGTTGGACATGGTCGTTGAGCATAGACCAGCCATGAATGTCTGCGATAGACGGGTGCGGGCGCGAGGCTTTCGTATTTCAGCACAGCAGATAGGCGTGAAGCGGACTAGGAACCGGGGACTGCTTTGGGCATACTCGCGGCTCCTGTCAGGTTTGACTCCGGGTCGCGCGTTGGTGTTTATCGGCGCTGTTCCGACAGGGGGAACAGGTGCGCACGCAATTGGTGGGCGTACGAGCTAAGAGAAACGAACAATTCAGGGCTGAGAGATGAGCAAAAAGGTTTATGCGGACGCAAAGTCCGCGCTCGATGGCGTCCTATTCGACGGCATGACAATTCTGGCAGGTGGCTTCGGTCTCTGCGGGATTCCCGAGCATATGATCCTCGCGATCCGCGATTCTGGCGTCAAAGACCTCACGGTCGCGTCGAACAATGCTGGTGTCGATGATTTCGGCCTCGGGCTGCTGCTGCAGACCCGTCAGGTCAAGAAGATGATTTCTTCCTATGTGGGCGAGAACAAGACGTTCGAAGCGCAGTACCTCGCGGGCGAACTTGAGCTTGAGTTCAACCCGCAGGGCACACTGGCCGAACGCTGTCGTGCTGGTGGCGCCGGTATCCCGGCCTTCTTTACCAAGACGGGTGTTGGCACCCTGATTGCTGAAGGCAAGGAAACCCGTGAGTTCGACGGTGTGACCTATCTGATGGAACGGGGCCTGACTGGCGACCTGGCTATCGTGAAGGCCTGGAAAGGCGATACGGCGGGCAATGTTGTGTTCCGCAAGACGGCTCGCAACTTCAACGCGCCGATGGCCACAGCCGGCAAGATTTGTGTTGTCGAGGTTGAGGAACTGGTCGAGCCGGGCCAGCTGGATCCCGATGGCATCCACCTGCCGAGCATCTACACCGACCGGATCTTCCAGGGTCAGGATTTTGAGAAACGCATCGAGTTCCGCACGGTCACCGAAGACTGAGCGACTTGAGCTAGAGCAGAAATAAGGAGACGAAATATGGCTTGGTCCCGCGATGAAATGTGCGCCCGTGCAGCACTTGAACTCGAAGACGGCTTTTATGTGAATCTCGGCATTGGAATGCCGACCAAAGTGGCGAATTTTATCCCTGACGACATGAACGTAACCTTCCAGTCGGAGAACGGCATGCTGGGTATGGGGGCGTTCCCGCGCGACAATGAGGTCGATGCCGATCTTATCAACGCCGGTAAGCAAACCATTACAGAACTGCCGGAATCGGTTTATTTCGACAGCGCTCAGTCTTTTGCGATGATCCGCGGCGGACATATCAACATGTCGATCCTCGGCGCGCTTCAGGTCGCCGAGAACGGCGATCTTGCGAACTGGATGATTCCGGGCAAGATGGTCAAGGGCATGGGTGGTGCCATGGATTTGGTCGCGGGCGTCAAACGCGTGATCATTCTGATGGACCACAATGCCAAAGACGGTTCGGCCAAGCTGCTCAAGTCCTGCGACTTGCCGCTGACGGGTGCCGGTGTTGTTGATGACATCATCACCGAGCTGGGCGTCTTCACGATCGGTGAAGGTGGCGTTCACATCAAGGAGCTGGCACCTGACGTCACGGTTGATGAGGTTCGTGAGAAGAGCGAAGCCACGATCGTAACCCAGTAGTATTTCGACAGGTCGACGCGTGTCTGACGCGTTCGCTAGTTTGAAGGGCCTCGTGCATTTACGCGGGGCCCTTTCCTTTGACGGATCCAGCCTATGAACCGTGACGCAGTCCTCGGTGTTCTTGCCAGCCTTGGCGTGCTGGTCCTGTTTTCGGGCTTTCTGGTGGTTTCGCGCTTTGGCGCGACCTCGACACTGACCGTGTTCGATATGGCGGCGTTGCGGTTTGGCGTGGCGGGCATCTGCACCATTCCGTTCTTCTTTTTGGTTCGCTGGCCGCCGATTCCGCTTTGGAAAGCGGCCGTGATCGCGACGACGTCTGGTGCGCCTTTCACCCTGTTTGTGTTTGGCGGGATGTCTTATGCGCCCGTGGCCCATGGCGGAATTGTGATCAACGGTGCCATGCCGGTGTTTGCCGCCTTGCTCGCCTGGGCCGTGTTTGGTGTGAAGCTGGGCGGCTGGCGGATCGCAGGGGTCCTGATGATTGTCGCCGGCGTCGCGGCGACGGGATGGGATGCCTTGTCTTTCGGGGAACCCGGACAGTGGCGGGGGCATCTGCTGTTTCTCGGGGCAGCAGCGTGCAATGCAACCTTCCTGACATCGGTGCGCGGATGGGGCCTGACGGCGTTTCAGTCTTTGATTGTGGTCAATGGCTTTAACCTCGCGCTCTATGTGCCGATCTGGTTCTTCGTGCTGCCGAGCAATCTGGCTGGGACACCCTGGCCGGAGATCGCACTGCAAGCGGTCTATCAAGGTATTGTTGCGGCATTTGTCGCTTCCATTCTGATCGCCCATGCTGCGCGCATGCTCGGCGGGATGCGCCAGGCGGCGATGATGTCGGGTGCGCCGGCGCTGGCGCTTCTGATTGCAATTCCCGCTCTTGGCGAGATTCCCTCGATCATCAGCATTATTGGTGTGTGTGTGGTGACAGCAGGAATTCTTGTCGCACTCGGGCCGGGATTGTTGTCGGGGAGTGCTTCGCCACAAGCGGGAGCCTCTAAATCGTGAGCGAATTACGGCCAGGATTTGCGGTTGGTCTGGCCTGTGGCCTGGTGGTGCCTTTCATCTGGGGCGGCTGGATCGTGGCGTCCCGGTTCGGTGTGCTGAACGCGCTCACCCCCTATGACGTTGCCGCGCTGCGGGTCGGCGTGGGCGCGATCATTGTCTTGCCGTTGTTGTTGACCCGCGGTCTGGCGGGGTTGCCGCTGTGGAAAGGTGCGGTGCTGTCCTTTGGTGTGGGGGCACCCTTTGCGCTGGCGTCATTTGGCGGCATGTCATTGGCGCCGGTTATTCATGCCGGGGTACTGACCAATGGGACCATGCCGATCTTTGCGACCATTGTCGGTTATCTCTGGCTACGTGAGCGTCCGACCCGGGTTCAGGCCGGGGGCATCGTACTGATCGTGGTCGGCGCGCTGATGCTGGGCGGGGACAGTTTTACGGTTCATGCGCCCGCCGATCAGTGGTTCGGAGATTTGCTTCTGATCGGGGCCGGGGCGTGTTTTGCGATATATATGACCGCGCTGCGGCGCTGGAATGTCAGCATCCTGCAGGCGGTGATCGCGGCGCCGACCATCAGCACGGCGGTCTACATTCCGATCTGGCTGTTGTTTCTGCCTTCGGCGATCGTCCCCGCTCTCTTTGGAGATGCGCCCTTCCCGCCATGGTCAGAAGTTGCCCTGCAGACAGTCTACCAAGGCGTTGTTGCCAGCTTCATCGTGGTGATGCTGATCACCCGGGCGACCAAGTCGATCCGGGCGACGACCATGGCGGTGTTCCTTGCCGGTGCACCCGCGTTGGCCGTGTTGCTGGGTATCGTGCTGCTGGGTGAAGTTCCGACGCTGACTGCATCGGCCGGGCTGATGGTCACCACGGCAGGGATGGTGCTCGCGATCGGGCGTAGGTCGCCTGACACATCGCGCTAGGCCGTCGGCAGGCGCAGCATCAGTTTGTTGATGCCGTTCATCACACGATACAGCGCATCGAACTGGCCCTTGAAGGTGTCGTAGTCGATTTCCGAGCGCTTCTCCTGTACCGCCTTGTGAATCTCGGCAAGCGTGCGGTTTCCGTCACACAAGCCGATGATCATGCGGGCGAGAGCGGGAACCATCATGTTGACCTTCATGCCGTCGATGGAAACCGTGATTGTTCCCCCGGCGGGCATTTGCTGTCCTGCCTCTTCGGCGCTCTGGTTCAGCAGAACCGGGATCGCATCAGGTGAGTCTGTGTTTGGCGGGGTTACGTCGTTACTGCTGCGTACCGCATAAAAGATATGTTTCTTGATATTGCCGGTGAACAATTCGGCAAAACTGGCCCGTGCGATCGGGTCGAGACCTTCGAGGCGCTTGAGTACCCGCGGGTCGCGCACCAGCCAGTCCGGATCGTAGCGGAAGGGTTCGATGAAAGTGATAAGTTTGAGGTCAGCGCCCTTCACCCAGTCCACAACCTGAGGCACCGTGTAGGCGCGATCGCGTGAATGGAGAAACAGATCGTAGACTCCTGGATCGCCGCCTCCGATATGATCTCGCAGAGACCCGTTCCGGTTTAGCCAGGCTGTCGATGGCACGGCATTGGCCAGACGCTTGGCCATATCGACGCGCTGGTCGTCTGGCATCTCGTCGCTGGCTGCGACCAACCGCAACATATCTTGCATGTGATAGACGCCGATCCGGCCGTACTCACCATAGACCATGATTCCGAGCCCACCATCGGGTGCGAGTTGATTTGCCAGAGCGGCGAGGCCCGCATCGGGGTCCTCGAGATGGTGCAGCACACCGCAGCAATCGATGTAGTCCCAGGGGCCCGGCGCGTGATCTCCGCATTCGAGCAATGAGCCTGAGATGAATTGAATGTTTGTGAGTCCGCGAATCTCGGCCCGCTTGCGGGCGATGGTCTGACTGGGCCCGCTGAGGTCGAGATGCGAGACTTCTCCGGGAATACCCAGATCCCTCATTTGCTGTGCCAGCATGATTGCAGCGTCACCAGTGCCGCCACCCGCGACCAGTGCCCGGAAGGGTTTTGACAGGTCGCGCTGCCCCCCGAATATATAGTGGTTTACTTCATTGAACTGGCTTGGCGAGCCGGTGATCAACCGTTTGCTTTCGTCGGCGGGGTCGCGCTCGGGATAGGGGTAGGCTTCGTACTGGGATTGAACCAGTCGGTCCCGGGAGGTGCTGTCTGGCATGGGCTTTGTCCTGCTCTTATCCGTCGATATCGATGACCAGACGGCCGGTCGACTGACGGCTTTCCAGCATTGCGAGGGCCTGCGGTACCTCAGCCAGCGGGAATATCTTTGACACATGCGGCTTGAGTTTACCGGCTTCCCACCAGGTGGCGAGTTCGGCAAACCCGGCGCGGAATATTTCCGGCTCCTTGGTTCGATAGGCACCCCAATAGACGCCGACAATCGAGATGTTCTTCACCAGCAGATAATTGGCCGGAAACGTTGGAACGTCCCCGCTGGCAAACCCGATGACCAGCAAGCGTCCGCACCAAGCCATGGAGCGCATGGCAGCCTCGGCCAGCTCACCGCCAACCGGGTCATAGACGACATCAACGCCTTTACCGTCTGTCAGCTTGCGGAGTTCGGCGCGCAGATCGGCCTCGGTGTAGTTGATTAGATGATCCGCGCCGCGTTGGGCCGCGAGCGCGAGTTTCTCACTTGTCGAGGCCGCCGCGATCACGGTGGCACCGATGGCTTTGGCGCATTCGATTGCGGTCAATCCAACGCCGCCGCCCGCGCCGAGTACAAGAACAGTCTCACCGGGTTTCAGATTTGCACGATGCACCAGCGCGAGATGCGAGGTGCCGTAAGCCACGGGAAATGCAGCCGCCGTGGGAAAGTCCATTCCCTTTGGGAGGGCAAATACCGTTGAGGCGTTGCAAACGGCTTCTTCCGCGAAACCGCCCGACGAAACAACAGCCATGACTTTATCGCCCGGTGCGAATGCGGTCACATCATCAGCAACTTCGAGAATTTCTCCCGCGCCTTCCAGTCCCGGTGCGAAGGGGAAAGCGGGCTTTTCCTGATAGTTTCCGCGTACGAGCACGGTGTCGGCGAAGTTCACTCCTGCCGCGCGCATCCGAATGCGGACTTGTCCGGGCCCCATCTCGGGCGCGGGAAGCTCTCCGAGTTTGAGCGTCTCGGGGTCACCCCAGGCTTCACAAACGATAGCGCGCATCAAACAGGTCTCCGTTTCTTCAGAAATTCAGGGCTGTGCCCGGTTGTAACGACCCCACCTCACGACCCGACCAGTTGGTCTGTATCGGGTCAAGCCGGTCTTTAAGTGCTGTGCATTGGTCATCGGTCAGCGCGCCGATTTGTTCAAGGGTATGGATCATCGCCAGTTCGGCAGCGCGCTCCGCGCCATCATCGATTTTAATGGCAACCCCGAGACCGAGCGCAGGCAGGATTGCGATGAAAACGCCTTCCGCTCCGCCCTTTACCAGGACATCGGGTCCCGCGATGTTCATCACGTCGGTCGCGAAGGTGTTGCTGCCGTGAACGTAGAATGGCTCGGCCGCCATCGCTGCCCGAATCCGCGCGGCGGCGTTCTGGCGTATCTCGGGCTGGTCCGAGGGATCCGCCATCCGTGCCATGGCGAGCGCGAGATTTCCCAGTGGCATCGCCCAGACAGGCACCGAACAACCGTCGATCCCGCGGGGTGCCCGACTCAGGTCGCAACCGGTCATGGACTCGAAAACGCCGAGAATACGCTGTTGCACAGGGTGTGTGATCGCGGTGTAGCCGGCGGGGTTTTCGCCCTTGTGCAGGGCAGTGGCGATCATTCCGGTGTGTTTGCCCGAACAATTGTTGTGGAGCGCATGTGGTGGCTCTCCGGCCCGGATGATTTCGTGTTCGGCTGCTCTGCTCGCGGGTGGTTGCGCCCCGCATTCAAGCATTTCGGGTGTCCCATTGGCTTTTTCGAGTGCGGCACGCACGGCTGTGACATGGCGGGCTTCACCAAGATGGGAGGCACAGGCGAGGGCGATTTCAACATTGCCGAAGCCGAATGCGTCCGCAGCACCTGTTTCGATCAGGGGCAGCGCCTGGACCGGCTTGATTGATGAGCGCGGGTACATTTCGCGCGTAACGTCTCCGATGGACCGCACGACAGTGCCGTCCGGGGCGACCACTGCGATGGCGCCACGATGGCGGCTTTCGACCATGGTGCCCCGAACCACCTCGACCAGAATCGGGTTTGCTGTCTCACCGTCGCTTGGTGACATATGTTCGTGGGGATTTATCAGGTCATCCATTTGGCTCACCTTGCCTCGCTCACAGAGGCCATGCAAGTTAGGCTGAAGCACGGAAAACGGAGCAGTCTTTACATGTCTGAGAACAGGATGCGCGGCTATTATGGTGTCGGCGTCGAAGGTATTTCAAAGCCGATGAATGTGGGCGCAATCATGCGGACAGCGCATGCGTTCGGTGCGAGCTTTGTCTTCACGATTGGTGCCGTCTATTCCAAGTGGGAGGGCGGTCGATCAGATACCTCGGACGCGCCCGAGCATTTGCCATTGCATGAGTATAACGGTCTAGATGATTTCACCCTGCCGCGTGGCTGTGAGCTGGTTGGCGTGGAACTGACCGATGATGCTGTCGATTTGCCAAGTTTTCGGCACCCGCGACAGGCCGCCTACGTTCTCGGACCGGAGCGCGGCTCCCTGTCTCCTGAGCTTGCCGACCGTTGTGCCCATGTCGTCAAGATTCCGACACGTTTCTGCGTCAATGTCGGCGTCGCAGCCGCGATCGTCATGTACGACCGGACGCTCACCCTGGGACGGTTCCCCGTGCGCCCATTGACGCCGGGTGGACCGGTTGAAGCTCTTCCGGAACATGTGCATGGCGGTCCGGTTTTTCGCGGTCAGAATTCGTCCTAAAAAGGACGAACAATAACAAGACCTTGAACACGGACCGGCTTGGCATGACTCGGATTGGATTGTTAGGAATTCCGGTATGATACGCGCACGAAATCTCTTTCTCTGGTTGTTTGCTCTCGTCCTTGGTGTTGCGGCAGCAATTCCCCAACCTTCGCATGCACAGGATGCCGAGCTGATTGGCCGCTTTGGGGATTGGGACGCCTATACCAGGGGCGCCGCCGGGAGCCGTTTCTGCTACATGGTTTCCAAGCCGAAGGAAGCGAGTTTGCGCTCGCGGCGCGGGGAGATTTTTTTCCTCGTGTGGCACAGGCCGGACCAGAAGGAATTCGACGTGGTGCAGGTCGATATCGGTTATCCGTTCAAGGACGGCTCCGAGGCCGAAGTGCGGGTCGGTGGAGACTCCTGGAACCTATTCACCCGTGATGAGAGCGCCTGGACGTACAAGCCAGCCGATGACAAGGCTCTGGTGGCAGCATTGCGCAAGGGTTCACGCATGAGCGTAAAAGGTGTGTCAGGCCGTAACAATCCAACGACGGATTCCTACTCCCTTAAGGGCACCAGCGCGGCTTATTCGGCCATCGGCAAGGCCTGCGGGCGTAGCTAGACAATATTACTCTGCTGCGCCGTGCAGCGGGTAATCCTTCTCGGGATCAATGCCGGCCTCCTCGACAAATTTCTTTGCCTGTCGGACCTGATCGGGTGACATGCTGTGCTGCGGATGTGCGAACTCGGCAAAGTGCCCGTTCAGACGCACGCCGATGCGGCCACCATGGCGTTGTTCAATCTCGCCACCCAATTCACCGTACACAGCTTCAACGGCCTTTGGTGAAATATTGGCGCTTACGGGATGGGCGAAGAGTGCGTGAAGTGTTTTGCGGTGTTTATGGTTCATCAGAGGTCTCCTTTGTTATCCTTCAGGCTACCCATTGCTGTGGGTTTGGGCATTGATCTATCTCACGGTCTTTGTTGCCTTTCCGGTGCTGCGCGACTATGTGATGCCCGATGCCCATAAACCCTGAGATATTTGCCGCTCCCGTTGCGGATGCCGACGCCCCGGTCAATCTGATCGGCATGGATCGTGATGATATATTCGCGGTCTTGTCCGAGATGGGCGAACCTCGCTTCCGGGCCGACCAGATTTTCAAGTGGGTCTACGGCCGCGGTGTAAGCGATTTTTCCGAGATGACGAATATCGCCAAGCCTTTGCAGGCGCGGTTGGCCGAACGGTTCATGATCGCCCGTCCGGGGATTGCGCGTGATCTGGCATCCGAAGACGGAACCCACAAATGGCTCCTCGATCTTGGCGATGGCAATGAAGTGGAATGCGTCCACATCCCTGAAAGTGATCGTGGCACGCTGTGCGTCTCCAGTCAGGTGGGATGCACCCTGAACTGTCGTTTCTGTCATACAGGGACACAGCGTCTGGTGCGCAATCTGGGGCCGACCGAGATCGTTGGCCAGATCATGCTCGCACGCGATCATTTGGGTGAATGGCCGACGGCGGAACGCCGCACGATCTACGAGCGTGAATTGTCCAACATCGTCATGATGGGCATGGGGGAACCGCTCTATAATTTTGAGAACGTGGCCAAGGCCCTCAAGATCGTCATGGATGATGCCGGGATTGCGATCTCGCGGCGCCGGATCACGCTTTCCACGGCAGGGGTTGTGCCGCTGATCGAGCGCTGTGGCGAGGAGCTGGGTGTGAACCTGGCCGTCTCGCTGCATGCGGTGCATGATGAATTGCGTGACGAGATCGTTCCGATCAATCGGAAGTATCCGATTGCCGAGCTGCTGGAGGCCTGCCGCAACTATCCCGGCCTCAAGAATTCCCGCCGGATCACCTTTGAGTACGTGATGCTCAAGGATGTGAATGACAGTGATGCGGACGCCCGCGAGCTTGTCCGTATCATTGCCGGCATTCCTGCCAAGGTGAATCTGATCCCGTTCAATCCGTGGCCGGGTGCGCCCTATGATCGTTCAACCAATGCGCGGATAGAGGCCTTTGCCGAGATTGTCCGCAATGCAGGTTACCCTTCGCCGGTTCGGACACCGCGTGGAGAGGATATCATGGCCGCGTGCGGGCAGCTGAAATCGGATAGCGAGCGCCCGCGGCGGGCAGCTGCGGAGTAGACTTCAAGCTTTCGTGTGGGCGCACCGCCCCGCTTGTCAGAAGATGCCACGCGTACTACCGTCGCGGGTGGGGAGTGAGGAAAACTCGCTCAAGGTTCGAAGATCAACCCTTCTGGGGGACCGAGCCGACATGATTGATGATTTTATTCTGGGACTTGCGATCGCCATTTTTGGCGGCGTTCTGGCGTTGATGGGCCTGCCGTCGCGTTTCCGGTCGCGTCTTCCTTCCCTGCCTGTACAGCAAGTCAACAAGACAAGCCGCGCGGTTCGCACCGTGCTCTCGCTTCTGGCTTTGGTCATCGGGTTGCCGATTGCCTTTACAGGTCTGGCCATGGTCTGGGCAGCTCTGGCCGGCGTCACGATTGTGTTGCCCTGGATGACGCGCTCGTCATAGTCAGAACCTTGGGTTGCCTGCTTGCTCCGCGGGCCTGCACGACTATACTCCGCCGCGATTTTCCAGAACGGACGGAACTTGTGACATGACTTCGGGTGACGTGAAAACGCGCGACGTGAAAAAAGCGGTGCTTGCCTATTCAGGTGGCCTCGATACATCGGTCATCCTGAAATGGCTCGTGGAAACCTATGACTGTGAGGTTGTGACCTTTACGGCTGATCTCGGGCAGGGTGAGGAACTGGAACCGGCACGGGCGAAAGCCGAAATGTTCGGGGTTAAGGAAATCTATATCGAGGATTTGCGCGAAGAATTCGTGCGCGACTATGTCTTCCCGATGTTCCGTGCCAACGCAGTCTATGAAGGCGTCTACCTGCTCGGTACGTCGATCGCACGGCCGTTAATTGCCAAACGACAGATCGAGATTGCACATGAGACCGGTGCCGATGCCGTCTCTCATGGGGCCACGGGTAAGGGCAATGATCAGGTTCGGTTTGAGCTCGGTTACTACGCGCTTGATCCTGACATTACTGTCATCGCACCCTGGCGCGAGTGGGATCTGACCTCGCGCACCAAGTTGATTGATTTTGCCGAGAAGCATCAGATTCCGATTGCCAAGGACAAGCGCGGGGATGCGCCGTTCTCGGTGGACGCCAACCTGTTGCATATTTCGGCCGAGGGAAAAGTCCTCGAGGATCCGTGGGTCGAGCCTGAGGAGTACATTTATTCCCGATCGGTTTCCCCCGAAGATGCGCCCGACAAGCCGACCTATATTGAGATGGATTTTGAGCGGGGAGACCCGGTTGCCATCGATGGTGAGAAACTCTCCCCGGCCATGCTGCTTACCCGCCTGAATGAACTGGGCGGGGCCAATGGCATTGGTCGTCTCGACCTGGTCGAGAACCGTTTTGTCGGCATGAAGTCGCGCGGTGTCTATGAAACCCCGGGCGGCACCATCCTGCTGGCAGCCCATCGCGGCATGGAATCGATCACGCTGGATCGCGAAGCAATGCATCTCAAGGACGAGATGATGCCGCGCTATGCCAAGCTTGTTTACAACGGGTTCTGGTTTGCACCGGAGCGCGAGATGATTCAGGCGCTGATCGACAAAAGCCAGGAACGCGTTTCGGGTACAGTCCGCATCAAGCTCTACAAGGGCAATGTCACCGTCGTTGGCCGCAAGTCGAGCGAAAGCCTCTATTCACTCGACCACGTCACCTTCGAAGACGACCAGGTCTATGACCAGCGCGACGCGGAAGGCTTCATCAAGCTGCAGGCGCTGCGTCTGCGTCTGGCCAAGGCGCTGCGGGATTAGGCTTTAACCCAGGCCGGGCCAGGCGGGTGCACCCATGACGAAGGGGTGGGCCGCCACGAGCGCCAGATAGATCGCGATGCTGAGCAGCACGCGCCACCAGCCGATCCCGGCCCAGTCCATCGTCGTCCGCCTGGTGAGAAGCGCGCCGAACGGCACGGCGCTTGTGGTCAGCATCACCGGCCCCCAATCCGCGCCGTAGTGAAACTCCCGCCGCTTGTCGATATGCCACATGCCGCCGGCTGACAGGATGAGCATGCCGGCGAACAGGATGACGGACCGGCTGTCTCCATTGACGATCAGATGGACCAACGCCCAGAGCGACATGCCGTTCAGGAAGGGGTGCCGGGTGACCCGCATGATCCCGCGGGTCAGGTCAGGTCCGGGCTCGTCGAGCTTGGTTCCCGCCAGCGTGGGGGATGGCGTACTCAAACCGCAGACGATCAGGAAAACCGCAATGGGCATGGTCACGGCTGGCAACCACAACAGGGCAGGCGGTGTGCGCCAGACGATATCGATCGGCGCGTTGATATAGGCCAGAATCATCCAGACGAAGATGATGACCATCAATGCGGAATAGGCGGTCAGAAACCGGGTCTCCCCCAGCTTGCCGACCAGCGCCATGCGAACCGGCTGGCTCGACAGGGCAAAATGCCCGACGACAAACAGCACGGTCGATGCAAACAGGGCGTTCAGACTGTCAATCATGATCTCTCCCCGATAGACTCTGATTATCTGGTCTTCACAGGGGAGTCGTCCACCCGTTACGGACGTGTTAGTGAACCGATATGACTGACACAAAAGATCCCATCGCAGACGCGATTCTTTCACAGCTCGCTTTTGGCAAGCCCGGCGGCTCGATTTCTCCCGAAGAGGTGGCCCGTGCGGTTGCTGAAGCAAAGCGCAATCCCAAGGATCCCCACGATCTCTGGCGCAAATATCTGCCGGCGGTCAAGCAGCAGGCGGTGCATCTGGCCCGCGCCGGGCAGATCGAGCTTTTGCGCAAGGGAAAGCCCGTCGACGACCCCGCCCGGGTCAAGGGCGTGGTGCGCTACCGGCTGCCGGAATCCGGTGCCACACCGGAATCGTCTGAAACACCTGAGGCACCCGAAATACCGGAAATACCTGAGCTGCCTGAGGCTTAGAACTTTGGTGGCGTAATGCCGTTCTGACGGCAGGCGGCTGTGACCGTATTGGCCAGCAGACAGGCAATGGTCATTGGGCCAACGCCACCCGGCACGGGTGTGATGGCACCGGCAACTTCGACCGCAGAGTCAAAGTCGACGTCCCCGACCAGTCGGGTCTTGTCGGGGTCTTCCGTGGTCGGCGCGTCAATACGGTTGATGCCCACATCGATGACGGCTGCACCCGGCTTGATCCAGTCTCCCTGAACCATTTGTGGGCGGCCCACGGCGGCCACAAGAATGTCAGCACCGCGACAAACCTCGGCGAGATTCTTTGTGCGCGAGTGCGCGATGGTCACGGTGCAGCTCGCCTGGGTCAGCAGTGCGGCCATTGGTTTGCCGACGATGTTCGAGCGTCCAAGCACGACCGCATTGAGGCCGGACAAATCACCAAGCCGGTCTTCGAGCATCATCTTGCAGCCCAGCGGCGTACACGGAACCATGGCGGCATCGGGGCCATCCATCTGTCCCGTGGCAAGGCGACCGGTGTTGATCACATGGAACCCGTCGACATCCTTGGCTGGTGCGATTGCATCAATCACCGCGTTTGGATCGATCTGGTCGGGCACCGGCAGCTGAACGAGGATGCCGTGGACGGTCGGGTCGTTGTTGAGCTTGTCGACCAGTGCGAGCAATTCGTCCTGAGTGGTGCTGGCATCGAGACGGTGATCGCTGGCGGTGATTCCGGCTGCCGCGGCTGCCTTGCCCTTGTTGCGGACATAGACCTGACTGGCCGGGTCTTCACCTACCAGAACGACAGCCAGTCCGGGAACGAGGCCGTGCGCATCTTTGAGGGCAGCCGTTTCTGTGCCGATACGTTCGCGCAGGGCTTCGGCGAAGGCCTTGCCGTCGATGATCTTGTCATTGCTCATGATCTTGCTCTCCGTGACGGGCACGAGGCGTGCCTGCCCTTTACACATTGCTCTTGCGCAACGCCTCTAGCATGGGCGCCAGAGTCGCGGCATCGCCGGGAATCAAAATCGATTTTGATCGTGCGGTTGTGCCCGATGCCACCGACAGGGATGTCGGGGGCAGATGCAGCGCCTTGGCGAGCAGTTTGAGGACGGCGATGTTCGCCTTTACGTCCTCGGGAGGGGCGGTCACGGCGATTTTGAGGGCGGGTCCGTCGGGCAGGTCGATCAGGCCCTGAAGGGCATTCCGGCTGGCGCGTGGCGTTACCAGGACGCGCAGAAGGATCCCGCCGGGCTGGCGGGACCAAACCGGGGTATCACTCAATTGCTTAGCGAAGGCCCAGAATGTTGGGCAGCAGGTTGCGCAGGAAAACGAGGACCAGGATCAGGATCATTGGCGAGAGATCAATTCCTCCAACGGACGGAATGACCGAGCGGATACGCCCCAGGACGGGTTCGGTGATCCGATAGAGAAAATCTCCGATCGTGTAGACGAACCTGTTTGAGGTATTGATCACGTTGAACTGGACGAGCCAGCTCAGGACGACCGAGATAATCAACGCCCACATATAAAGCGCGATGATTGTATCGATGAGTTGCCAGACGGCGAACATGGGCAAGCTCTTTGGTGATTGATGCGACGCAAGCGCCGGAAATGGTTCAATTTGTTGCGCGCGAGACTAGCCAGCGACCGGGCGGCTGTCCAGTAACGCAACAGTGCCCGGATGCGACGAAATCGCCGGATGGATTTCCCGCTCCTCCACGACTTGACACAGGTGCATGGCCGCTCACATATTCCGCCGCGCCGCGCAGGTGACTCAAGGCCTGCGCCTGCCGTTTTCGGCATCGGTGGGGCCGTAGCTCAGTTGGGAGAGCGCTACGTTCGCAACGTAGAGGTCAGGGGTTCGATTCCCCTCGGCTCCACCATTTTTATCAACGTCTCCAATGACTTAGATGAAATTCGACGAAACCCCCGCAGTTCCGGGGGCTTTGGCGCGTCTGACTTAGAATGTCTTGGACGTTTCCGAGACATTCTGCCGGATATGGTACTTCGTCTCTGGAGGCCGAATTCCCAGCCAATACTTTTGGGGAAATCAGGTGGTAACCGTACGAATGCCGTTGGGCAGATTCGTGACTTCGCGCGTGATCGACCGAACTTCTTACGCGAGCGCGCATCTCCGACAGAGCTACTCGTAAAGGCGAATGCTCGAAACCTTTAGGTCAGCCGAGAACGCCCGCCCGATTGCCACCAGTCCGAGCCGTTTAAGGCGCTGCGTATCGAGGGGTGAATCGAGCCGGTGTGGTGCGAATGCATCGAATGGCAGGTCGATCGTTTGCCAGCGCGCGCCGGCAGTGAAATGCGCCCGGTAGGACTGCCAGGGTCGCGTTGCGTCCGGAGTTCGCAGGTGTAGTGAATATTGTTGGCCATTGCCGCGAACCACAATGCGAAGGCCGCGATACGCGGATGCGTCGAGCACATCCCCGGACGCGTTCAGGTCGAGAGCGGCCTGGACAAACCCGCCGTTGTTCTCCAGGCGAACATCGCCGCGCAGGCGAATTAAGGCCTGCCCGTCGGATACGTCGTGTTCGACACGCACGTCCGAAACGCCACCCATGACGCGGTCGCTCACCCCGCGCCATTCTGTACCCAGCGCAGAGACCAATCTCTCGTCTGAAAAATCGTCGATCAGCATCGTGTCGCTCACTGCCTCCGCGCCGCTCACCATGAAAAGCGGCAGGGCGACGCAAAAAATATACGCCAACATGGTCATGGTCTGCCGAGGTTTGCCGATAGGGCAACGTGACAAGGTCATCGCAGTTGCTTTCGTTTTTTTGGTCCGGTCGTGGTTCAGGGCGCCCCGCAATTTGCCCCATGCCGGCGCGTGACCCAGCGCTGCAGGTAGGGGCGAAGGGGAAGGAATAGATTGTAGAGATGTTCGAGGACCCAGAGCGCCGGCGCGGTCCGGGCGAGTTTGCCCGCGAGTTGGAAGCGTGGCAGCGCGGACCACAAGTATGCGAACGCGGCGGCCCCATCGACCCAGGCGATGCGGGATGCACCTTCTTGTTTTTGGCAGAATTCGATCTCACGCGCGCAGAGTGGGCAGGCGCCGTCGAAGAATACGCGGGGCATGGTTTCGACTTTCCTATTACTCAGGACACAAATTCCACAATCACTTTGTTGGAACTTATGGGCGGAATGTCCTTGGGCAGCGCCAATATTTGTTTGTCCGCTTCCATCTTGGCCAGAGTTGCGCGGCAAGTGATGCCATCGATACGAACCTGGTACGCTCCCTCTTTAAGGACCGTATAGCCAGAGAGGTCAAAGGAAGTTTCTCCGTCCAGAGAACAAGGGTTTTCCAGAACAGTCCAGGGTCTTCCGAGCAGCCTTGCGGCAGCTAACATCTCACCTTTACCAAGAAGATTCCGGATCAACGATGAGGATACTACCTCGCCCCCGAACCGGATCTGTTCAATCGCCGAGATGCCGATACCTCTTTGGGCACACAACTCCTGCAACATCTCCGTGTTGCCTGCCTGACGGCAACCAAATTTAAAATCTGTGCCGACGACCACGTGTGACGCTGATAGAGATTTTCTCAGAACTTCATCTACAAACTCAACTGGTGTCAGCGCGGCAAAATCCAAATCAAAGTGCTGACTGACACAAAACCCTGTTCCCAAATTTGCGAGGTCTCGCGTCTTCTGTAGAGAAGTACCAAGCCGGAAATTCACCGCAGAGGCATCGAACAGTTCCCGTGGATGAGGGTCAAATGTCAGTATTGCAGGACGACAAGACGTCTCGGTAGCGACCTGAACCGTCTTTTCGATCAGCTTTTGGTGACCAATGTGCAGTCCGTCAAAATTGCCAATGGCATAAACACCTCCATGCCATTTCTCGGATACCTCGTGATGGCCCATGAAAACGGGCATTGGCGCGCGTTCATTGCTTACGCGAACTGTGTTGGCATCCGCCAATGGACCTGGGCGTTTGGCTGAAGCATATTGCATTTTAAATCCCTGTCTTTTGCACCTGTTACGTGAAATGTTGGGCATTGGTTCACGGTAAGATTTGGCAACCTACGGTTCTTCGCTTCTTCTCAGCTTTGGTGGGAGAGTTCTCCGTTGGGATCTGTCATCGTAACTCGCTGTAATATTTAGAGAAATATTGGGGATGTGTTGGACCGAGGTTCGTGCTTCGATTCCGCTCGGCTCCACCATTTTCTCACGGTCTCCGAAAATCTGAATGCCTGGTGGTCGCGTCCGGGATGCTGGAAGGCTTAACGCCTTGGGGACATGCCGGCGCGTTCCATCATCATCTCGTGAACTGCCTGCATGCCACGGTCTGCCATGTCCGAAACCTCCGCAGCATGGGTCTGGAGCGCGGTGACGATTTCCGGGTCGTCCGAGGTCTGGACCACGACAATTCCTTCTTCGGTCACATCAATTTCGGATTGAATGGTTTCGCCGCGCATGAAAAAGATGTCCAGTGTCGGGCTTTGAATCATGATTTTCGGGTCATCACCGTTCTCAACCCGGCCAATCATTCCGACCACGTGGCTGACGAGGTTGGTCATCACGTCCGCGTCTGAAGACCGGGTGACCGTGCGGATGCCGTTGGCCAATTCGGTCACTTCGCGCGTGATGGTTTCGAAATTCCGGAACAGCACAGCCAGTTCTGCACTTTCCTCGGGTGTTGCGTTCTGGCCGCGCAGGCCCGGCATATTCACTTCGTCATGCCCGGTGCCATCTGCACCATGTCCATGTCCATGTCTGTGCCCGCTGCCCGGGCCATTGTCCTTCATCTGTGCCAGCGACGTACTTTGCGACAAATCATAAATCCCGCCGGTCAACAGCAACGCGGCAGCAAGGGCTGTTCTGATAAGAAGTCTGGAGAATTTGGAAGCTTGGATCGTCATCTTTGTGTCCTGATACCGTCACAGCGGCCGAGCGTGATCGCGTCGGGCGGACCCAGTTTATAGAGCTTCCTCTTACAGGAAGGTCAAGACATGCGAGCATCATGGCCTATTTGATTGTTGGTCACAGCAGAGGGGACCATGCACTGTCAGTCCCGATTAACGAATATCGTTCGATTTCCTCTGCAACTTGGAAGTAGCCCTGTTTAACAGGGTGTCTCACGGAGACGAGTTCGCTCCTGCCTCCAGGCACCACCATTTTTCGCAGTGTCTCCAGTAAAATATAGATATACCGTCGAGCCCGGTTAAGATGGCGGCCATGGAACGTCACCTCGCCGCAATCCTCGCTCCGATATGGTGGGATCCAGTCGTCAGATGCAGGACGACGAGGTCCGGACTCTCGAGAACCTCAATCTTGTTCGCAGGACGATTGTGAATCCCGAAACAACCACCCATCGGGGCCGCTTTACTGGCATATGGCGCATCTGCAGTTGGAAGAATCCGTCGCCGCGTATGGCCACGCGGTCGGCCTGAAGCCCGAACATGTCGACCTGGGCGATTTGGAAAACGCCCGGAAACATGTCTAGAGCCTGCTCGCCGCCCGGCCCGAGTTTACCATCGAGAACTGTGCACTGACCCAGAATTGTCTCGATCGGAATCGCTTAGCGCGTGATCGCGCCAGCTTGATCAGCGCGGGCCTTCCCTGACCGGCAAACAGTGTTTGTGCAGAGTGGCGGGTTCGCTCGAGATCTCGTTCACCACCATTTCTGTCAGACCGGTCGCCGTCTTTATGGCCTGAATCAACCTCTGGAAAATCAAGGGTTTTGTTGTTTTCGAACCCATTCGAAACCGTCCTCAGCATCGCTCTGAATAGATGAACTGCTGTAGTGTGATCACCAAGGTTTGATTTTCAAGCGTTACAGTCATAATTGAGAATCATTCTAATAATGGCCGGGGTCGCTGAACAGGCCGACAAAGCTTTCCCGACAGCAACCCGCGTTCGGGTCTGTGCAGGACGCGGACACCGGACGAACGAGAGATAAACCGTAACTCAGGAGACGATGATGGACGGACACGATTCGGAGAGCGCGGGCAAATGCCCGGTGATGCATGGTGGCAGCACGACGATGGCCAGAGAGATCTCAGGCTGGTGGCCGGAGGCCCTCAATCTCGATATTCTTCATCAGCATGACAGCAAGACCGACCCGATGGGGGCGGATTTCGACTACCGCAAGGAGGTCGTGGCCCTTGATGTTGATGCGCTCAAGGCAGACCTGTTCGCGCTGATGACCGACAGTCAGGACTGGTGGCCTGCCGACTGGGGGCATTATGGCGGGCTGATGATCCGCATGGCCTGGCACGCGGCGGGCTCCTACCGTCTTGCCGATGGGCGCGGCGGCGGCGGTACGGGCAACCAGCGTTTTGCCCCGCTGAACTCCTGGCCGGACAACGTCTCCCTCGACAAGGCGCGCCGGTTGCTCTGGCCAATCAAAAAGAAGTACGGCAACAAGGTCAGTTGGGCAGACCTGATCATCCTTGCCGGGAACATCGCGTATGAATCCATGGGTCTGGAGACCTTCGGTTTTGCATTTGGCCGGACCGATATCTGGCATCCCGAGAAGGACATCTACTGGGGTTCCGAGAAAGAGTGGCTCGGGCGAAGCCGTTACGAATCCGACGACGACGCACAGTCGCTCGAAAATCCGCTGGCCGCGGTGCAGATGGGCCTGATCTACGTTAACCCGGAGGGTGTTGGCGGCAATCCCGACCCGTTGAAGACGGCAGCTGAAATCCGCGAAACCTTTGCCCGCATGGCGATGAACGACGAGGAGACCGTTGCGCTGACCGCGGGTGGTCACACCGTGGGCAAGACCCATGGCAATGGGGACGCGAGCGCGCTTGGTCCGAACCCTGAAGCTGCTCCCCTTGAGGAGCAGGGATTCGGCTGGCGTAACCCGAACGGCAAGGGCAAGGGTCGCGATACCGTCTCCAGCGGTATCGAAGGGGCCTGGACGACCCACCCGACCCAGTTCGACAATGGCTATTTTGAGATGCTCTTCAACCATGAGTGGGAACTGAAGAAGAGCCCGGCCGGAGCATGGCAGTGGGAGCCTGTCGATATCGCAGAAGAGGATATGCCTGTTGATGTCGAGGACCCGTCGGTCCGTTGTATGCCGATCATGACCGATGCTGATATGGCGATGAAACTGGATCCGGTTTATCGCAAAATATCGCTGCGGTTCATGAATGACCCCGAGGTCTTCCGTGACGCATTCGCACGCGCGTGGTTCAAGCTGACGCATCGCGACATGGGCCCGAAGGCGCGCTACATCGGCCCGGACGTGCCAGAAGAAGAACTGATCTGGCAGGACCCAGTGCCCGTCGGCCCGACGGATTACTATGTCGCGACCGTGAAAGCGAAGATTGCTGCCAGCGGTCTGTCGCTCTCAGACCTGGTGGCCACGGCGTGGGACAGCGCGCGGACCTTTCGCGGTTCCGATTTCCGCGGCGGCGCCAATGGCGCGCGTATTCGACTTGCGCCGCAGAAGGATTGGGAAGGCAATGAGCCTGAGCGTCTGGCAAAGGTGCTCGCCGTCCTCGAGCCGATTGCGGCGGCCGCAGGTGCGAGTGTTGCCGATGTGATCGTGCTCGCGGGCAATACCGGGATCGAGCAGGCTGCCAAAGCGGCTGGGCTCGACATTTCGGTCCCGTTCTTGCCGGGGCGCGGTGATTCGACCGACGCGATGACCGATGCGGAGTCTTTTGAGCCGCTGGAGCCGGTCCATGATGGCTACCGCAACTGGCTCAAGGCCGACTATGTGCCCGAGGCCGAAGAGCTTATGCTCGACCGCACTCAGCTCATGGGGCTGACCGCACCGGAGATGACCGTTCTTGTGGGCGGCATGCGGGTGCTTGGTGCCAATTACGGCGGCAGCAGCCATGGGGTGTTTACCGAACGGCCAGGTGCGCTCACGAACGACTTCTTCGTGAACCTCACGGACATGGATTATGAGTGGAGGCCAGTCGATGGGGGTCTGTACGAGCTTCGCGACCGCAAGACCGGCACGGTAAAATGGACGGCAACGCGCGTCGACCTCGTGTTCGGCTCGAACTCGATCCTGCGGGCTTATGCCGAGGTCTATGCACAGGACGACAGCGCAGACCGATTTGTGAAGGATTCCGTCACTGCCTGGACGAAAGTAATGAACGCGGACCGTTTTGACCTGACCTAAGCCCGTCAAGGAATCTCATACGCGTTGTGCGAATGCGTATGAGATTCCCCCATTGACGGTGGAGCAGCTCGGATAGCGCCTTAGGTCTGTCGGGGCGGCGCGCCCTCACGCATAAGCGCGCTGAAATCTAGGTGTGCGTACGATCAGGCTGGCGATTATGGCGAGATTGCCGAGGTTGAAAACGACCCCGATCAGAAACGCGGTGCGGTAGGCGCCCGTCGCGTCGAACACCGCGCCGCCGAGCCAGGAACCCAGCGCCATACCGGCGCCGGCGCAGAGCAGCACCAGTCCGGTGCGTCGGCCGGCCTCGGCTGCGGGTAGCAATTCGCGGACGATCACCGGATAGCAGGGCAGGATGCCGCCATAGCCGAGCCCGAACAGAGCGGCGGCGATATAAAGCCCCGGCAAGCTTTCAACAAAGGCAAGAGCTGTGAGCAGCAGCGCCTGTCCCGAAGAAAAAACAAAGATCGCGCGCAGGCCACCGAAGCGTCCGCCAAGAAATCCGACGCCGAAGAAACTGGCGAGTGCCGAGCAGGCGAGCATCAGGGACAGGGTTTCCGCGCCGCGTGCCGGATCGTAGCCGAGATCGCTCACATGGCTGACAATATGTGCCAGCGGCAGAGACATACCGACACAGCAGCCGATGGCGGCTGTCGACAGCGTCACCTGCACAGCGCGCGCTGACATGTGCGCGCGTTTGGGTGCGGGCGGCACAATTTCGTTGCGTGGGTCGGCGCGCCGCGCCGCTGGTGCAGGGGGTGTCTGGCGGAGGATCAGGGCCAGCGGCAACATCGTCGCCAAGGCAAACAGGCCGTAAACCAACGCCGTCTGCCGCCAGCCGACCGTGGCAATGAGATGGTGAAAAACCTGCGGCCAGATCATTCCGGCAAGACCCTGGCCCGAGCCGACAACGCCGACGGCGAAGCTCCGGTTGTGCTCAAACCAGCGGCTGATATTGGCGGTCAGCGGCGCGAAGAGGGTCGATCGGCCGAAGAAGCCAAGCATCCCGCCATAGATGAGGTAGAGCTCAAACGGGCTTGAGGTGTAGCTGGTGAGAATGCCGCCGAGGCCGATCATGGTGGCGCCGACCACCGCGGGGATTCCCATGCCGCGTCGGTCAAGACACCAGCCCATAAAGATGCCGCCAATACCGGCCCCGGCATATTGCAGTGCATAGGCGATCGAAGGCACGGCGCGGGGCCAGTTAAATTCGGCGGCGATGGGTTTGAGTGCGATGACAATGAAATAGATGCTGCCCGTCCCGATCAGCATGAACATCAGGGAAGCGATGAGCACGATGGTCCGTCGGCGTATGGCGGGATCGGAAATGAGGCTTGGCATTGTCTTTCCGATTGCTGGCGGGATTCTATGACGGGTGATCTGCACCGGTGTACGTAGACTGCCACATGGCGCTGGTTTTGGACCAATGCACGAGGAGACCGGCTGGGTTGCGGAGGTCTGCAGAAAGAGTGTCGAGGATCAGGCTATATTGGGGGCGCGTTCGAAACTGAATGCCGCGTTTAAGGAACAGGATGTCAGACAAAGCCAAAACAGCTGAAGCAGGCAAGCTGGTCTGTGATTTCACCGGCGGAGCGGTGGGGCACCGGTTTCGGTTTGGCGGCGGGCGTGGTCAGGCTTTGCCCAGGGCTGTCGGGATGAAGAGTGGAAACACCCCCATGGTGGTGGATGCAACGGCCGGCCTCGGCCGGGACGCCTTCTTGTTGGCCTCGCTGGGCGCAGAGGTCACTCTGATTGAACGTTCTCCCGAGATGCACAGACTATTGGCAGAAGGTATGGAACGTGCCCGCAAAACGGGTGGTGATGTGGCAGGTGTCATTCGCCGCATGACTTTGCTCCATGGGGATGCCAAGGACCTTTTGCCGGGGCTTTCGCCTGAAGTGGTACTGGTCGATCCGATGCACCCGGCGCGCAAAAAATCTGCTCTTGTGAAGCATGAAATGCGCCTGATCCGCGAGATAGTCGGTACGGATGAGGATTCTGTCGAACTTATGCAGGCCGCGTTGTCTGCTGCCAGAAAGCGGGTGGTCTTGAAGTGGCCCCTGCGGGCCGATCCGATGGAAGGTATCGGTCCGGCGTCCCATCAGATCAGAGGAAAATCCACCAGATACGATGTGTTTATGGTGGCCGGTGGACGGGCATGAATGGCTTTGGGGCAGCTTTCAGGGGTCGCCAAATGACCTGTCGCGCCCCTTGGTGCGTATGACGTACTAATCCAAACTTCACGGCAGAAACTGTCCGCCCCGCACAACCATATACGGCTTGGAATTTTAACTATCATGCGCATCGAAGAGCTCTCCATCGGGGAAAACCCGCCCGAAGATGTCAACGTCATCATCGAAGTCCCGGTCGGCGGGCAGCCAATCTGTCTGACGTCAGCGCCTATGGAACAAACTAGCCGGATTTCATAAGGGAGGATTTCTGGCTCATCGTAGTGACCGAAGGGAACGAAGATGAGACAGAAATCGCAGAC
>Ga0181559_10000915_pt1 | contig 28443 bp, 21 predicted proteins | sample 011ome_21_FD_133752 | JGI IMG/M metagenome (GOLD analysis project Ga0181559, IMG submission 133752) | Coastal salt marsh microbial communities from the Groves Creek Marsh, Skidaway Island, Georgia - 011508AT metaG (megahit assembly) | ecosystem: Environmental > Aquatic > Marine > Intertidal...
CGATCAATGACCGGGAGCACAATGCCCGGTTTTACCCAGGCCTTGGGTATCGGCGGGCTGTCCTTGAGATCTTCAAGAGTCCCGGTCGCGCCCTTACGAGCACCCACGAAATTTATCACTGCCGATTCCTGCTTCACATCAATATTTTTACGTCAAAACAGCAGGTAACTGTGATTCCGCGGTAAGTAAAAGGGCTTGCCGCATTCTTCCCGCCGAACAGAAATAAGCGGGAAAAGCCCCACATTCCCTGTTTCGTGGGAATACCGATTTCCTCTATTTATTCGGCTCAGGATTTCTGTTTCGCCACCCACTCAAAGTGACGCTGCAGGGCCCTATCAGCCAAGAGTCGCTCTGAAGTGTTGAAGTGCTTGGCCAATGCCATCTCATCAAAGCGTTTATGGATTCCCCTGTGGCAAAGCCGACAAACCCAGATACCCCGGTTCAGCTTCTCCCGCTCCACATATTTTCTAAAGTAGGTGCGTCGATGGACTTTTCTTGGAATCAGGTGGTGAAAGGTTAGTTCAACGCCGCGATGGCAAAATGTACAGAACGCTGGTTTATCGGCTTTTATGCGCATAGTTTGCCATACGCTGAATCCTCAGAGCTGGCTCATCGGTCGGGTAAGATTGGTAACTAGCGCAATGAGGTTTGCAATATTTTGGCTGTGACACTTGTGTGGCCGAATGCTTTTTCATCACTCGAGTGACTTAGATAGCCGCCGGAGATCATAGCTGAACAACATTTGTTGCAATTGGCGCTTCCGCGCAGGGGAAAGTCAGTCGTGCTGATAAAGGAGCAGGTGTCTTGAAGCCAGATCGCCTTGTCGCAAATCAGCTCCAATTCTTTCGATGTTATCAAGGTGATTGACGATCTGTTGCTGGAACATGGTATCCCGGCAGTCTTCACCTATCATTGCCAGGTCCAGCTGCTGCAGCTCAAATGCCAGACGATGCATGGTTGAACGCAACTCGTCACCATCCGCATAGTCAAAAGCTGGCGGCTTACCAATGGGTAGAAATCCTGCGTCGCTGGCGCCACAAGACGCCAGTCCAAACACCATACTGCCTGCAAAGGCGATCCCGGCCATAATCCTGATTTTAGAGACTTTCACGGTTCCCTCCTGATAATTGGAAAAGCGCTAATCTCCCGCCTTCTGCATCTGCTCTTCACAGCAGATTTCAGAATGGGGCTGTGATTCATCGCAGAGACATGGCTTCTCATAGACTAATTCAGCACCGCACTGTACACATCTATAGCGGTCTCCGACGTCTCTAGATATTGCAATCACCTCTCTTTGAAATTGTGCATTCACAACTAGCACCGATATCAGACATTGATATCTCAATGAATAACTTAGCAGTGGCGCGCACCGGTGACTTGACACACATCAAGCAGGAAACAATTCTCTGCTTGCCTTTACAGAAATTGCCCGGTTGATCCGGGTTACGGCAATGAGCGTTTCCTGTTAGCAATCCATCACAAACAAACACTCTACCTATCTCACAGACTATGAGCCCAGAGCAGCGTGCAATCTCTGCACTTAAGTCGTTGTTTGTCGCCGACGCGCTCGCCATGCCTGTCCATTGGTACTACAACCCAATGGATATCTTTCGCCAGTTTCGGGGAGGTGTGACAGGATTCGAAGCGGCACCTGCATTTCATCCTTCCTCCATTATGTCTCTGCATTCCACCCAAAAAGGAGGACGCGGGCCTCACGCTGCCGATGACGAACGACGCGAGGTGGTTGGAGACGTGATTCTCAAGGGACGACGCCAATACTGGGACAAACCCAACCAGCATTATCATAACGGTATGCCCGCGGGCGAAAACACCCTGAACGCCTATTGCACCAGGGCCGTGCTAAAGGTGCTGCGCGACAATCAGGGCCACTATGACCGCGACGCGTTTCTTGCTGCCTATATTGAGCTCATGACTGCTGATCCGGCTCGCCACCCTGACACCTATGCCGAGTCTTACCATCGCGGTTTCTTTGCCAATCTCGAGCTTGGCAAACCGGCCTGGGAATGCGGTGCAGTGACCCACGACACCGCCTCGATTGGCGGTCTCGTCACCATCGCACCAATCGTATTCGCTGAGCGTTTGTCGGGCACGTCATTGGAAAGGGTGAAAGACATCTGCGTGGAACACCTGTTGCTAACACACCCGGATCAGTATCTAGCCAAGGTATGCAAGGATTACGTTGGCCTGCTGGATGAGCTTCTATTTTTGGAGGGCGACAAAGATGCAGCCACGGTGATCAGCGCCTGGAGTAAACGCAGTATTAGCCTGCAGCTGTCCGAGATCGTTCCCAGAATTCACAGTGACAACGATGTGGTTGGGCGCATGTTTTCCTCAGCTTGCTACATCACCGACTCCTGGCCTAGTGTGCTTTATCTGGCCTACAAGTATTGCGAATCGCAGGAAGCCGGATTACTGTCGAATACCAATCTTGGCGGCGACAATGTTCACCGCGGCGCGGTGCTGGGCTGCCTGCTCGGCCTCGCCAATGGCAACACGGTTGAAGAGTTGTTCACTCAGCTCCGGCACAGAGATGAGATCGAAGCGGAGATCAAGGCACTGACAGAAGCTATTGCCTGAGACCGGATAGACCTGTTCCCATCTGTGAATTTTTTGCGCTAAACTTGCGACGTTATGACGAGCAAGCCAGTCGCCAGAATTAATTCCATCGCCGTCTCAGGGCCCGCCCTGCTTTGCCTGCTGCTGGGCACATTAGCCTTTGGGCAACCTCAATCCACATCACCACTGGAAAACACTTCCTGGCAGCTGATCGAAATGCGCGGCAGTTCAGGATTGGTGCAGAGACCAGACAATCCCGAAAACTATCTGCTGCGATTTCGGCTTGAAAATCGAAGCGCCATTACCGCCGACTGTAATGAGGCTGGGGCAACCTGGAATCATGAGGGCGAAATCCTCACCCTAACCAGATTGGTAACGACACGCAAACTCTGCGAGGCACCATCACTGTTCAACTTTTACATCATGCATCTGCAAAATACTCGTCGCTTGCGTCTGGAGGAAGATCGGCTTGTGCTTATTACCGATAACGATATGGCCGAGCTGATTTTTGAACCCTATGTGTTCAGGCCCACTTTCTGACCGTTTCAAGTCGATGATGGCGTCTCTGCAGAATCCAGATCACCTCGCTGAGCGCACCCGCTCCAACCATCTATCTACTAATTCTGGTGTTTTATCGCAGCAATTGTCAGCAGCTGCCCTTACCGGGTGAATTCAATTGGCAAAAAATCGCCGATATGCCAAAATCGGCGGGTAGTTTTCGACAAGGACGTGCCGTAAGTGACCCGCCGTTTTGCTGCTTTCAAGCACGCTGAAGACAGAGTCCCAATCGCCTGCATCCTCGCATTAAGTGCGCTGGACTTTGCGCTGTATTTCACAGTCTCCAATCCCTATGTGTTGGGAGTTTATTTCTACCTGATGATTATTCCCAAGTCGCAGATTTGCGCCTGGAATCATCATCATCAGCATGCGCCGACCTTTCGCCAGACTGGGCTGAACCGCATCCTCGAATTTTTTTATGCACTGCACACCGGGGTGACCACAAACCTTTGGGTTCTGCACCATGTCTATGGCCACCATCAAAACTTCCTGGATCAGACCAAGGATGAAAGCCGCTGGCTTCGCAAAGATGGCAGCCGGATGGGCGAGTTTGAATATAGCCTGAATGTCACAGTCACCGCCTACTATCGGGGTTATCTGGTTGGCAAAAAGCACCCTAAGGAGCAACGAGATTTCCTGTTGTTCAGCGCCGTTACGTTTGCGATTCTCGCCGCCCTGCTCTGGTACAAACCGTTGGCCGCGCTGCTGCTGTTTGTGATACCCATGTTCATGGGTCTGTTTTTAACAGCCTGGGCAACCTTCGAGCATCACGCTGGACTGAACACCAACGATCAATTCGAAGCCTCAAACAACAATCTCAACAAATGGTACAACGTGTTCACCGGCAATCTCGGCTACCACACGGCTCACCATTACAATGGCGGCCTGCACTGGTCCAAACTACCAAAGCTGCATGAACGCATCGCTGACAAAATTCCTGCCCATCTGATCAAGACAAACTGGGTCTAAACATCAGACACCAGCTGTGGCACAGTGGTCAGCAAGATTCCTATCCCGCTCTCACAAACCAGGGTAGTGACCCAGCATGACGGCAGATGCAATCGCTTCAGCTTACTTCGCCCTTTCCAACGCCCGCGATTTAGAGTCAATATTTGCAATGTTTGCTGCCGACGCAACCTACAGTTCGGACAACACAGGACTGTATTTTGGGATTCAAGATATTCGAAAGATGATGACCGCCTTCTTCGAGGCTTACCCCTCTCTACATTGGGAAGTTCACTCTCGCACCGCACTGTCCGACCATATTGTCGAAATACAATTCACCCTAAAAGCCAGAAACAGCGCGAATGAAGAGCTCGTTCGCCCGGGAACGGAGCGCATTGTGGTAAGCGGCGGCAAGATCGCCCACGTGGAAGTTCGAAACCGTTAACCTGAGTAAGACGAGAATTTTCATGCAAAAAAAACGGCACCGCGAGGTGCCGTTTTTCCTACTGATTAAGCTGAAATCAGAATAAGTACTAGTTGCTCGCCATCATCTCACCGCGCTGCTCTGCGGAAAGATCGAAACGGTCAGCCTTCATCACCTTGGTCCAGGCATCAACGAAATCGTGAACAAACTGCTCCTGGGCGTCGTTCTGTGCATAGAACTCAGACACAGCGCGCAGCTCAGAGTTTGAACCAAAGATCAGATCAACTGGCGTCGCAGTCCACTTCACTTCGTTGGTGTTGCGATCGCGACCCACATAGACGCCTTCATCCGAAGGTGAGCGCGCCCAGATTGTAGACATGTCCACCAGGTTCGTGAAGAAATCATTACTGAGGGTTCCTGGGCGGTCAGTGAATACACCGTGTTGCGCCCCGTTGGTATTGGCGTCCAACACGCGCATACCGGCAACGAGAACAGTCATCTCAGGCACGTTCAGATCCAGCAGCGCAGCTTTCTCAATCAGCATCTCAGCCGGATTGCGCTCATTGGCGTTGACAAAGAAATTGCGGAAACCGTCTGCTGTGGGCTCGAGATAAGAGAATGACTCCACATCAGTCTGCTCCTGGCTAGCATCAGCACGACCCGGCGCAAACGGTACTTCGACTTCAATGCCAGCACGCTCAGCAGCCTGTTCGATTGCGGCAGCACCGCCCAGCACGATCAGGTCAGCAAGAGAAACCTGCTTGCCACGCTGTGAGCTATTGAAGTCTTCCTGAATGTTTTCCAGGGTACTGATAACACGATCCAGTTCATCCGGGCTGTTGGCATCCCAGCTATTTTGTGGAGCCAAACGCACGCGGGCACCATTCGCGCCACCACGCATATCTGTCATGCGGAAGCTGGAAGCTGAAGACCAGGCTGCGCGAACCAGCTCTGCAGTGCTTAGTCCGGACTCCAGGATATCTTCTTTCAAGCTGTTGATATCACGATCATTTATCGAAGCATAATCCACTTCGGGAACCGGATCTTGCCAGATAAACTCCTCAGCAGGGGCCATGTCGCCCAGGTAACGTGAAGTTGGACCAAGGTCACGGTGAGTCAACTTGAACCAGGCGCGCGCAAAAGCATCTTCGAATTCGCCAGGATTCTGCAGCCAACGCTCAGTGATTTCCGCATAGGCTGGATCCATTTTTAGCGCCAGGTCAGTGGTGAACATGATCGGCGCATGACGCGTGCTTGAATCGAACGCATCCGGCACTAGCTGCGAAGCAGCGCCATTGCTTGGAATCCACTGGGTGTTGCCAGCAGGACTTGCGGTTTGCTCCCAATCATAGGTGTACAGATTGATGAGGTAGCCGTTTGACCAATCGGTTGGTGTAGAGGTCCACGCGCCTTCAAAACCGCTGGTAATCGTATCGCGCGCATTACCGGCTCCGTAGCTGTTCTGCCAGCCAAAGCCCTGCTGGTCGATACTGGAAGCTTCTGGGTCAGCGCCTACGTGGTTACCCGGGTTAGCTGCACCGTGAGCCTTACCAAAAGTGTGACCACCAGCAATCAGTGCCGCAGTTTCTTCATCGTTCATCGCCATCAGGCCGAATGACTCGCGAATACGCCGGGCAGATGCCATCGGGTCAGGATTTCCATCAGGTCCTTCTGGATTGACATAAATCAGACCCATCTGTACCGCACCAAAAGGTCCACGCAGCGATCCCATCGCATCACGACGATCGGCGCCAAGCCACTCGCCTTCCGGACCCCAGTTCACATCTTCGGGCTGGAATTCATCGACGCGACCACCGGCGAAACCGAGTGTCTCGAATCCCATATCATCCATGGCGACAGTGCCGGCCAGAATCATCAGGTCAGCCCAGGAAATCGCTCGGCCGTATTTCTCTTTGATTGGCCAGAGCAGGCGTCGAGCCTTATCGAGGTTGGCATTGTCGGGCCAGCTGTTCAGCGGTGCGAATCGCTGCATGCCGCCATCGGCGCCACCACGACCGTCAGTGACGCGGTAGGTACCGGCGCTGTGCCAGGCCATGCGAATAAAGAAGGGACCATAGTGACCGAAATCAGCGGGCCACCAATCCTGGGAGTCGGTCATCAGTGCAGTGAGATCAGCGATAAGCGCATCCATATCCAGGGATTCATAGGCTTCCGCGTAGTTAAAATCATCACCGCGTGGATCCATGCCTACAGAATCTGCGCGCAGAGGGCCGAGATCAAGGCGGTTAGGCCACCAGTAGTCATTATCTGGCGCAGTGCTCTGTGCGATAGCCTGACTCAGCGGCGAAGCGCTGAGCGCGGCAATCGTCAAAGCGGAAATGGTTTTCTTGAACATATATGTCTCCTAGTGAGCATCAAAATTTTCGTGTGAAAACTGATAACACATAAGATACCTCGCGCGCTGTGATCGGTATAACGATTAATTTCGATAGACCTGATCGAAAATTTCGATTCTATAAACTCTTGTTTTTTAAAGAGTTATTGCAATAAGAATCTGAACAGCTGGAATAGTCGATTCCCGACGGCCAAAGATCAGCCAGCAAAGGACGACAAATAGGCAGGTCCAGCACTCGGAATCAGGATTCTGGCGCCCTTTCTACGGTTACCATTACCTCATTACGGCGCATGAAGGGCGGTGTAAAAGGCGCATTGTAGGAAGCACTCACCACGTTGCCTAGGGGCTGGACGGCGGACTGTTCCAGCGCCTGCAGCAATTCTTCTGTTCTACGCGCCAGATTCTTATCGGTCCAACGCCCCGAGTAACGTTTCACGGCGACGATCTCACCCGACACCTGACGCAGGTAGACGTCCGGATTAGTGGGTTTTGGCACGGTGTCCCAGCTAAATTCGCTTGGCACCACAAAAGCAATCTTCCAACCCGCCTCGTTGGCTGACTGCTGAACGGGAGCGGTCATGGCAATCTTCTGACTGGGCTGTTGCTGCACGGGTGCCGTCATTTCCACTTTGGTCTGGGAGTGGTTGTCGCCTGTGATGTAGCCGAACAGACGCCGGAATCCCTGATTAGCCGCCCGGTTGCGACTGCTGGCCTCGGTAACCACGGTTTCGGCGACAATGTAATCTGCGTACTTTCGATATTCGATACCATCGACTTCGGCGATCACAGTATAGACTGGTTCTTCGATGGCCATGACGGTAGTTCCTGCAAAAACAGCGAGCAAACTCAGTACAATAACCAATAAATTGGGTGCTTTCATAATTAATAACCTCTGTACCAGATGTTACGTGTACCACGATGCTTTAGATTGCTTACGCAGCACGACTCTGGCATTGCGCACAGCACTGGATTTTCGCCACGCATGACTCTAAGGTAAGGTTTTTGGCTACCTAAATAGATCGAGGAAAAAAAATCGGAGTCTCAGCCATACGCTACCTTCGCACAGCACTTCTGGTTGTTTTTACCCCATGTTGTCTGCTCAGTGTCGACACCAAGAATTGTTTGAAGCAGTTGAGCCTACACTCTCTTTTGCAGACACCATCACCTGTTCCTGGGACGAAATTCAGATTTTGATGGACAGTGGCGCCCTCGGCGTATCAATCGCAGTCGGCGCAGATACCAAGCTGATTTGGACAGAGAGGTTCCGCTTCCCCGATAAAATACTTGTAAGTTATCCGGCTATCTGGGTGGCAACGAAGACCTGCGCAGTATTAACAGCTATTTTATTGACTGATAATTCAATTTAATTCTCTCTTTTGACATTATGGTTCACCGATATGAAGAAAAACATTAGCTTTCCACAGTTTACGCGCAGGCAATTGTTGGCCCGAGTCGGCACTCTTGCGGGAAGCTCACTTCTACCCGCGAACCAACTCCTGGCGCAGCAGAGTGATGCTCTAAATACAACCGTGTTTACGAACACGTGCATTGTGACCAACGATCCTGAACGTCGCACGCTGCTAAATACGGCCCTTGCGGTTAAGAATGACGTTATTGCCGCCATTGGCGAGACAGATGAGATTCTTGCGCGCTTTCCCAATGCCCAGGTCTACGATGGTCGGCGCAAGGCACTGCTGCCAGGACTGGTCAACTGCCATGCCCACCTTGCAGCGACCATTGCCAAGGGATTCAACGAAGATTTTGGCTTCCCCAATTCTCTAGATTTGCCAGAAAGCCCAGAAAGCTTGCTGTCTTCGGAGGAAGCGACGGTGATGTCTGTGCTCGCCGCAGTAGAGGGACTCCGCGCTGGAACCACAACCATGGTGCAGAATGTCGGCGGCATTGCCCGCGATGCAGCAGCATTGGTGGAAACCGGTCAACGCTGGGTGTTTGCAGAATCGGTCCGTGATATCACCACTGTCGATGGTCCAATGTCACCGCCGCGCCTGGCGGCCAGTGTCCCGCCACAGTTTTCTGACCAGCTCCGAGAAGAAGGTATGCAGCGCATCACCGATCTTCACAGCGAATGGCATGGCTATGACCGTGGTCGCGTCAGCGTGTTTCCCGCCGCTGCTCTCACAGAATTGTCTTCACCTCAGTTACTGCGTGACGTCCGTGAATTCGCCGATCAGCACGATCTGGGCTACACCATCCATATGACCCAATCCCAGGCGGAAGTGGATTTCATGTTGCGCTATCACGGCGTACGGCCAGCAAGCTTTCTCGATAACAATGGCTTTCTTGGACCGCGTCTCTTCGCTGCCCATGCCCGTTATGTCGACGCCGCGGAGGTCGACGCTCTGGCTCGCAGCAATACCATCATTACCCACCAGGCCGCCATGGCAGCAAATCGAGGCGTAAGCCCACCCGTCACCGCGCTGCGCGAGGCGGGCTGCCGAATCGCGCTTGGCACCGACAACAATAATACGGACATGCTGCACGTGATGAAAACCGCAATCTCACTGGAAAGAATTCAGCGTAATGATGAGATACCTGGCACCCTACCCCAACCCGAGGACATGCTTGCAGATGCTTGCTCAGGTGGTGCGCAAGCCGTCAATCAAGCCAGCAGCATTGGTTCATTGGAGATCGGCAAGAAAGCCGATATCCTCGTGCTGGACACCTTTCAGCCTCATCTCACCCCATCCGGCCGAATCCTCTCCGCCTGGATCCATAATGGGCAACCTTCTGACATTGAGTCGGTAATGGTGGATGGCAAGTTTGTCATGAGAGACCGTAGCTTAACTATGCTGGATGAAACCGCCTTACTGGAAGAAGCACATCGCATCGGTGAACGGGTCTGGAGTCGCATCCTCAGGGATGGACCATTGCCCTTACCTAGCCTGTAATATCACAGGCGGCAATAACAGAAAGCTTAGGCTGTTTTCGAATCTTGCAGTCCTAGCTCCCGCATGCTGATTTCGCGCATCTTGAATTTCTGTACCTTGCCCGTCACAGTCATCGGGAACTCCGTGCTGAATCGGATATAACGGGGCACCTTGAAGTGGGCAATCTGACCATCGCAATATGACTTGATTTCAGCCTCGCTTAGCTGGGCGTCTTCTTTGATATTAATCCAGGCAACAATTTCCTCACCGAACTTTATATCAGGCACACCGGTCACCTGCACTGCGTCTATCGCGGGATGAGTCATAAGAAACTCTTCAATTTCCCGCGGGTAAACATTCTCTCCCCCTCGCACAATCATGTCCTTAATCCGGCCCACTATATTCACATAGCCCTCAGCATCCATGATCGCGGTGTCGCCAGTATGCATCCAGCCATTGCTGTCTATTGCGGCGGCAGTGGCGTCTAGATTTTCCCAGTATCCCAGCATCACCGAATAGCCCCGGGTACAGAGTTCGCCCATGGTGCCAACCGGGCAGGTTCGCCCCGTGTCCGGGTCGATGATTTTTACTTCGACATGGGGGTGCACCCGGCCGACCGTGCTTACGCGCTTGTCGAGCGGAGAATCAACCCGCGTCTGAAAACTCACGGGGCTGGTCTCAGTCATGCCGTAAGCAATTTCGACCTCGGTCATATGCATGAGGTCATTGACCTGCTTCATGGTCTCCACCGGACAGGGCGCACCAGCCATGATGCCAGTACGCAATGAACTCAAGTCGAAATTATTGAACGTGGCTAGGCCAAGTTCCGCGATGAACATGGTCGGCACTCCGAACAACGCCGTTGCCTTCTCCGCCTCTATCGCGGCCAACACCGCCTCCGGCTCAAAGCCTTCGCTTGGATAGATGGCACAGGCGCCATGGCTTAAACAGCCGAGGTTGCCCATTACCATGCCAAAGCAATGGTAAAGCGGCACCGGAATCACCAGCCGGTCGCGCTCGCTAAACTGCATAATTGCCGCCACAAAATGGCCATTATTGAGAATATTGTGATGGCTAAGCGTTGCACCTTTAGGGAATCCGGTGGTGCCACTGGTGTACTGAATATTGATGGCATCATCCATATCCTGTGCGCTGACACAAGCTGCAAGAGTTTGCGCAGAGACCTTGTCGCCAGCAGCACAAAACTCTGCCCAGTTGTGAATACCAGCCACTTCGGTCGCGGTGTTTGACACCACGGTTGTAAGCAGGGGAAATTCGGCAGAGCTGAAGGCACCCGCCTCTGCTGTCGCCAGCTCAGGGCAAAGTTCAGTTAGCATCGCGATGTAATCTGAAGACTTGAAAGCGTTCTGAATTACCAGGCCTTTGCAGCCGGCTTGCTTAAGCACGTATGCCAATTCATGGGTCCGGTAAGCAGGATTAATCGTAACGAGGACAATGCCAACCTTGGCAGTGGCATACTGGGTGCACAGCCATTCCACATTATTCGGCGACCAGATACCGACCCGGTCTCCCTTCACAAAGCCAGCCGCAATAAACGCCCGCGCAAGCTCGTCCACTCTCTCGGCAAGCTGCGCGTAGGTCCAGCGAATACCCTGATGACAGGAGACCACGGCTTCCCGCTCGCCATAACGGGCCACGATATTGTCGAAAAACTGCGAAATCGGCGAACCGATTAAGGGTTGGTCGGAGGCACCGCTGGCATAGCTAAGATTAACAGCATGGGAATCCATGTTTTCTCTCTCTGATTATTGCGCTAGATATAATTCCGAAATCGACCACGACTCTACCCTGTAGAGTGGATTGAGTAAAAGGGAGTGGTGCGCATGCAGTCCGAACGACGCGCAGCCCGGATTGACGCAAAGCATGATGCTGGGCGCAGAGAAACGTCAAGAATGTGCTTTAGTGCAGTGCGCTACAGACCTCTTTCAAACGCGGCGGTTGTCCCAAGAAATCATCTATGCCCACAATTTCGCGGCGTTTGCGGTCTTCACCTGCAAAACTGGCGGCGAGCGCAATGATGCGGGGCCAGTTTGCACCCTACAAAGATTGAAGAAATGTTTGGGAAGTATAGGGGGTATCAAATTGCGGGCTAGACAGGCAGCAGTGCTGTGAGCACTGCTGCCTCGTTGAATACTAGCGCCACTCGCTCGCCGGCTCGTCCGGATCAGACAAGAGGAAACGAATCAGGTCAGCATGAAACTGGTCCGGAATCTCTACCTGGGGGTTATGCCCGATTTCAGGATAGAGGTGCAAGGCAGAATTAGGTAACTCGCTGTGCACATGATTGACTCGCGCAACGAAATCATCGGCAAGGTCATCCTCTTCGCCCCCAATAACCAGCGCCTTGGTTTCGATATGCTGCCAATCATAGACTACAGGATCGTTGTAAAGCATATCGCTGACCATGGCGCGCACACGGGCGTAACGGGGATAGTCTCCGCTAAGGGTTTGACCATACTGGCGGCGCACATATTCCAGATGTGCTGGTGGCCAATCTCGCGGGTAGTAACGCCGATGTCCACGCAGGACCGACTGGTAGCTTGGGGTTGCAGGATCACCTGCAAGGGGATCACGCCAGGTCCTGCTCTGACGAGAGTCTGACAAGCCTATCTGATTGACCATAGCAACATGAGTCACATTCTCCGGATACAGCATTGAAAACCTGCTAACCACCATGCCGCCCATGGAGTGACCCACTGCCGCAACCTGCTCAATACCCAACTCATCCATCAGCGCCTTCATATTGGCCGCGACAAAGTTGAAGTTATAGGGAATGAGTGGTTTGGAGGACTTGCCGTAACCGATGCGATCTACCGCAATCACGCGAAACCCGGCAGCCGTGAGCCGGCGAAAACTTTCCTGATAGGGCTCGGAGTAGAAGTTATGACCGTGTTGCCAGAATACGGTCTGACCATTGGCTGATCCCGTTGGCGGGATATCCATGTAGGCCATGAGCATTTTTTGGCCGTATCGGCGCAACTCAAGATAGTGCACCGGCCAGGGATACTCTATCTCTTCAAGATTTAAGGAAACTGGACCCCAGTCCGCTGGTGCCTCTGCGGGAGGTTCCGCCGGCCAGTCCTGGGCAAAACCCTGCGTGAATCCCAGTGCCAGAACCGTAACTAATAACCACTGAATTGGCTTGATGCGTGCTTTCGCCATTATTATTGCCTCGTTTTCCTTTCTGTTATGTGCTTGAAAAGCGATTGTCTGGATATTAAACCAGCGCCATCATCTCCCGTTTTCCATGCAATTGTATAGCGCAGAGCACGGAAAGATACAGAATCCACGTGGCGAAACTGTCATATTTTGGGGTGAGATTTTTGTTAAACTGGCAGGATGTTCAATTTGGCCCAAAAACCATGATTTTTGCCCTAGAAAACGACCCGGAATTTCTTGATCTACAGGTTGAGATGGTGCGACTGCAGAACTCCATTCGGGAGAGTGGTCGCCGACTGCTGATTATTTTTGAAGGCCGTGACGCGGCGGGAAAAGGAAGCACAATCATGCGCTTTGTGCGATTCCTGAACCCCAGGCATTACCGAATCGTTGCCCTGTCCAAACCCAGCGAGCAAGAGTCTGGCCAGTGGTACTTCCAACGCTATGTTAAAGAGCTTCCTAACCCAGGGGAAATCGTATTCTTCGACCGCAGCTGGTACAACCGAGCCGTGGTGGAGCCGGTGATGGGCTTTTGTTCGCAGCGGGAATACAAGTTCTTTCTGGAGCAGGTTGTGCTGCTCGAGCGCATGCTCAAGGAAGATGGCCTGCATATGATCAAATTCTGGTTCTCCATTGATGAAGGTGAACAGGCCAAGCGCATCAAGGAGCGCAAGACCAATCCGCTTAAACAGTGGAAGTTGAGTACTGTCGATGCTCTCGCGCAATCCAAGTGGGATGAGTATACGCAGCACAAGGAAGCAATGTTTGAACGCACCTCCACCACCGACAGTCCGTGGATCGTCATCGAAGGCAATGATCGCGACAAGGCCTGCCTGGAATCCATGCGCTATGTCCTGAACAAGATGAAGTACGAAGACAAGGGTGTAACCGGACAACGACTGGAGCCAGATTCAGAGATTGCCCAGATGCAGCCAACATTCAAGATTCCCCATATTAAATTCAAAGGCCAGGACGGCAGCGAGTCCTGAGGCAGAAATTGGCTTTCGCCAAACACGGACACATGTGTAAAGCCGCCTCCCGAACCATTAAACCCGAAGTGCGGGATTACCCACTGTGACTACGCTACAAGAAATACAAGCCGCCGCCGCCAGAATTCGCCCCTCAGTGGTACGAACGCCCTGCGCCCATTCCAGAACGCTATCGGCGATCCTGGGAACAGAAATCTGGCTTAAGTTTGAAAACCTGCAGTTCACCTCTTCGTTCAAGGAACGCGGTGCTTTGAATAAGCTGCTGCAGCTCTCGGAGGCCGAAAAAGCGCAAGGTGTCATTGCGATGTCAGCGGGGAATCACGCCAAGGCTGTGGCGTACCATGCGCAGCGGCTCGGCATACCTGCAACCATCGTCATGCCCAAGAACACACCGAATGTCAAAGTTGAAGATACCAAAAACTTTAACGCCAGCGTCTTGCTCGAAGGCAGTTCAATTGACGAGTCCGGGCAGTTTGCACGTGAACTCGCGGCTCGTGAAAATTACTGCTTCATCCACCCCTATGATGATGCTGCAATCATTGCAGGTCAGGGCACCATCGGCATCGAGATGCTGGACACCAATCCCAATCTTGAAACATTGGTTATCCCTATTGGAGGCGGTGGCCTGATTTCTGGCATCGCCACCGCGGCCAAGGCTATCAAGCCAGACATCCGCATCGTCGGCGTTGAGGTTGAGGGCTATGCCAGTGCCTATAACCAGTTTCATGACCGTTCAGAGAAGCTTGGTGGCTCCACGATTGCTGAAGGCATAGCGGTCAAGGAGCCGGGCCAAACCACGATGGCTATCATCAAAGACCTGGTAGATGACATCTTGTTGGTAGATGAAGAGGCGATCGAGGAAGCCATTAACCAGCTTATCACCATTGAGAAGACAGTCACCGAGGGTGCTGGCGCCGCGGCGCTGGCTGCGGTTGCCAGCCACAGCGCGCAATTCAAAGACTCGAGCACGGGCGTCATCCTCTGTGGCGCCAATATAGACCCACGCATTCTGGCAGCGGTACTGATGCGCAGACTGATAAAAAAGGGGCGCATTGTGCGTTACCTGATACGTATTCAGGACTTACCTGGCACCTTGTCTGACATCACCGAGGTCGTTGGTGATGCTGGTGGCAATATCCTCGAAGTTTCCCACCAGCGTATGTTCTCCAACTTACCGGTGAAAGACGCGGATCTTTACCTTACGGTAGAAACCCGGGATGCCAGCCAGAGCCAGGACATCCTGCAGCGCCTGCTGGAGCTGGGTTATGAAACCACGTTGCTGCAGGGCTAGGCTGTTGCTCGTTTAAACTGCTTGCGCTCTTGGCAACTGATTCCCAGTCGGAAAACAAGGCTCAACTGGCCTACTGGCAACAGCGGAACAGCAGATTCCAAATGCATTCATGCACGGATATCGCTTTCATTCTGCGCGCACTAGCTAGCGGCCACCAGCAGGCCAACGCTGATCGCGATCAGGCCCATACCGAGATACTCCCGCAGTGTGATCTTCTCTCCGAAATAGAGATAGGTAATAAACAGGGTAACAACAAACTCGGTTTGCCCAAGGGTCTTCACCAGCGCGGCCTCCTGCAGGCTCATGGCGGTAAACCAGCCAATGGATCCTGCAACACTGGTAAAGCCAATAAATAGTGCCGAACGCCAATTGTTGGCGATCAGGGTGAACTGGGCGGGTTGCCTGTAAAAGATGAGCGCGAGACAGATCAGCGTTTGTAATGCCACCATGTATACCAGCACTGTTGCCGCGCTCAACAGTTCTGGCACCGCGAGTGATAGCGATGCCTGTCGATGCCTGTCGAATCCAGAGCGAAGCCAGGGCAAAACCCAGTCCGGCACCGAGACCATACTTGATGCTCGCGTTGTTCATCAGATCCGGCACACTAATCCGCCAATTGCTCGCTACCAGTACACCGATCACACCAACGCATACCGAAACATAACCCAGCACAGACAGGCTAGCTGCGAAGAAAAGTGATCCCAGGAGAGCGGTCATGATGGCTTCAGTTTTCGCCAGAGCCGTACCCACCGCAAAATTACGCAGGGTGAGCGCCTTAACCAGGCACAGTGTTGCTACATTTTGTGAGACCGCCGCCAGGCTGGCGGGAAGCCAGTAATTGGCGCTCAGCACCACTTCCTGGCCGGAATTGATCCGCCACAATAACGAAAAGTAAATAAGCGCAAAGGGCAAACCAAACAGGAACCGCACCAGCGTGGTTGCCTCGGCCGTAAGTGATTGCGCCATTTGCTTCTGGCCCGCGGTCCTGACGGACTGCATGACCACGGCCAGAATGGTAAAAAACATCCATGTAGACATGAGGTCACTATACAAACTATGTGATAGCGCCACAAACGCACTGCTGCTGGCGCTCGAGCACTGGAAAATCAGCTTTTAGCAGGTTAGTCTCACTATCCAAGATAACGGACAATCGATTCTAAAATAAGAATCTCCTGACAGAGATCATCAGAGGCCCTTAACTATGAAGCCTTTAAGAACACGCATTTGGCTTTGCCTTTTCCTCAGCAACTTGCTTGGCTCCGCACTTGCCCAGGATGGTCTGCGATACACGCTAGATATCGGTCACGCCGAGCTGAATGTGGTGGAGTGGGCGCCCGATTCTGCATCCGCCGAGCTGATCCTGGCCGTGCCCGGTTCTGGCGGTGACTACTCAAGATACAAGCGCATCGGCCCGCTTATTGCCGATGCGGGCTATCGCCTGGTGGTAATTAACCAACGCGGCATTATGGGTAGCACCGGCAATCTGAATGATCTCACGCTGCATGACCTGGCAGACGATGTCATTGCTGTTGCCGATCAACTCGGAGCAGACAAATTTCATATAGCGGGCTGGGCGTTTGGGAATCGCACCTCGCGCATGCTAGCTACCGATTACCCGGAAAGAGTGGCAAGTGTCACTCTTATAGCTGCTGGCGGCATTGTTCCCGCCCTAACCGAACCGGGTGAACTTGGCATGTTGCTGGGCGACAGGGATCTGCCTTTCGACGAAAAGATGCGGCTGGCTCGCCGCACACTGTTCTCTGCTGCAACTGCGGACGCTATCGTTGAAGACTATGTAGAAAGTCTTCGTTACTGGCCACATGCGAGGGCTGCCCAGGGACAGGCGAATCGCAACACCCCACTGGAAGAGTGGGTAGCAGGTGGCGAAGGGCCATTGCTAATGGTCATGGGTGAAGATGACCTCACTGCGCCAATCGAAAATGGGCATATCATGAAAGCTGAACACGGTGACCAGCTCAAGCTCGTCATCATACCTGAAGCCGGCCATGTCGTTGGCCTCGAAAAACCCGCCGATACCGCCGCCGCAATCGTCGAGTTCCTCAAAAGCCATCCCCTGTAAGCGGCTTTTTACGCTAGAATTGAGCGCTCTTCGCAAGGCCGGCGTCCGGCCGCGCTCATGCCATGGAATGGAATGAATTGGCGCCTGCAGCTTCCAGCACAGCTTGCGAAACACTAATTGCTCGATGGGGGAAATCGTGTCCGTTGTTGATAACCGACAAATCAAATCAGTAGATAATTCAGACGCGAGGGAGAAACAATACCTGCGTTTTTTGACAGCCGCCAGCCTGTTCGACGGTCACGATGCGGCCATCAACATCATGCGGCGCATGCTGCAGTCCAGCGGTGCCGAGGTGATTCACCTAGCCCATAATCGGTCGGTGCAGGAAATTGTGCGTGCAGCGTTCCAGGAGGACGTAAACGCGATTGCAATCAGCTCTTACCAGGGCGGCCATATCGAATACTTCAAGTACCTCGTTGATCAATTAAAAAGCCAGGGTGCCGAGCATATTCAGGTTTTTGGCGGCGGTGGCGGCGTGATCATTCCTGCCGAGATCGACGAATTGCATAACCATGGTGTGGCCCGACTGTATTCCCCAGCCGACGGTCAGTCTCTAGGCTTGCAGGGCATGATCGATGACATGCTGCAGCGCACCCGCGACGCAAAACGCGCATTCAAGCCAAAGATTGATGCCCTGACCTCTGGTGATCGCATCCAGCTTACCCGCAGCATTAGCAGCATTGAAAATAATGCCTATAGTGATTCGGAACTCAATGAGCTGCGCCTGCTGGCGGCCAAAGTGGGCACACCTATATTAGGAATAACCGGCACCGGTGGTGCAGGCAAGTCGTCCAGCACTGACGAAATCGTGCGGCGCTTTCGTCAGGACAGTCATGATTTACTGAATATCGCGATTCTTGCTATCGATCCAACTCGCAAGAAAACCGGTGGCGCTCTGTTGGGGGATCGCATTCGCATGAATGCTATTAATCACGACAGAATCTTTATGCGGTCACTGGCGACGAGAAATGCGTCAGTAGAAATTCCACAGCGATTAGCCGAGATTCTCGACGCCATGAAAGTCTCAGGATTCGATCTCATTATCGTAGAGACGCCGGGCATCGGCCAGGGGGACGCCGGCATTGTGCCCTTCGTGGATACTTCTCTGTACGTGATGACTCCCGAATTCGGTGCTGCCAGCCAGTTGGAAAAGATCGACATGCTGGATTATGCCGATGTGTTTGCCATCAATAAATTTGATCGCAAAGGATCGGAAGATGCACTCAGGGATGTGTCCAAACAGGTACAGCGCAACCGCAGTGCCTTTGACCAGGCGCCAGATGCTATGCCGGTATTCGGCACCATTGCCTCCAAGTTCAACGATGACGGCATCACTGCTCTCTATCAGTGCCTGCTTGGAGAGCTTAGACAGCATGGATTAAAACAGTTCGATTCCATGCTGCCTGCTGTGGATGGGCGGGTATCAACACAACGCACTCTGGTCATTCCAGAATCACGGCAACGCTACCTGGCAGAGATCGCAGAAAGCGTCAGGGACTACCATAGGCAAGTCTTGGAACAATCTCGCCTGGCGCGTGAGCGGCAACAACTGGCGGCCAGTAAATCGATGCTGGCGCAAGCTGGCAAGACTATCGAGGGCCTGGATGAACTGATCGCAAAACGAGATTCATCACTCGATCATCTGGCAAAGCGACTGCTCGATACCTGGCCTCAAATTAAAGAGGACTACAGCGGCCAGGAGTTTGTAGTCAGAATAAGGGATAAGGAAATACGTACCCCGCTAAAGAAAGAATCCCTGTCGGGCACTGCAATTTCAAGGGTATCGCTGCCGCAATATGAAGACCATGGTGAGCTACTGAAATGGCTGCTACTGGAAAACGTCCCCGGCAAATTCCCTTTCACTGCCGGAGTATTTCAATTCAAGCGTGACAGCGAAGATCCCACCCGCATGTTTGCTGGTGAAGGCGATGCCTTCCGCACCAATAAACGTTTCAAACAGTTGTCTGAACATTCGGAGGCGAAGCGCCTTTCCACGGCCTTTGATTCTGTCACTCTATATGGGTTCGACCCTGATCCACAGCCAGACATCTACGGTAAGGTTGGCAATTCCGGTGTTTCCATCGCCACACTGGATGACATGAAAGCACTCTACGACGGCTTTGATCTCTGTGATCCCAGCACCTCTGTTTCCATGACTATCAATGGCCCAGCCCCGACTATCCTGGCCATGTTTCTGAATGCAGCAATCTCTCAGCAGACACAGAAATTCATCGACATCAATGGACAGGATCCTTCGGAAGAACAACTGGCTGATATCAAAGCAGAGACTCTGCGTCAGGTGCGTGGCACTGTGCAAGCGGACATTTTGAAGGAAGACCAGGGTCAGAACACCTGCATCTTTTCCACCGAATTCAGTCTCAAGGTAATGGGTGACATCCAGGCGTATTTTACCCAGCATGGCGTGCGCAACTTTTACTCGGTTTCTATTTCTGGTTATCACATTGCTGAAGCCGGAGCGAACCCGATTTCACAGCTAGCCTTTACCCTGGCCAACGGCTTCACCTTCGTTGAAGCCTATCTGGCGCGGGGTATGCAGGTGGATGATTTCGCGCACAACCTGTCATTCTTTTTTTCCAATGGCATGGACCCGGAGTACACCGTGCTGGGTCGCGTCGCTCGACGCATCTGGTCAGTTGCCATGCGATTCAGGTACGGCGCCAATGAGCGCAGCCAGAAGCTGAAATATCACATCCAGACCTCTGGGCGTTCGCTACACGCCCAGGAAATGTCCTTCAACGACATCCGCACGACGCTGCAGGCGTTGATTGCGATTTACGATAACTGCAACTCACTACACACCAATGCCTATGATGAGGCGATCACCACACCAACTGAAGAATCGGTGCGCCGGGCCATGGCGATTCAACTCATTATTAATAAGGAGTGGGGTCTGGCGGTGAATGAAAACTCTAACCAGGGTTCTTTCATTATCGATGAACTTACTGACCTAGTAGAAGAGGCAGTTCTCAAGGAATTCGAGCGCATCTCAGAGCGCGCCGGCGTACTCGGCGCCATGGAGACTGGTTACCAGCGCGGCAAGATTCAGGATGAGTCCATGCACTATGAACATCGTAAGCATGATGGCAGCCTGCCCATCGTCGGCGTCAACACCTTCCTGAATGACGAGCCCGAACCCGAGTTCGATTTGGAGCTAGCCAGATCAACGGAAGCGGAAAAACAGAGCCAGCTGCAACGCCTGCAGTCATTCAAGCAACGCAACGCCGACAAGAAATCAGAGGCCCTCGAACGTCTCAGCGAGGCAGCGCGCAATGATGAGAATGTATTCGCCGAGTTAATGAATGCGGTGCAGCATTGTTCGCTGGGAGAAATCACCGACACCTTCTTCGAGGTAGGTGGGCAGTACCGTCGCAATATGTAATTCTGGTTTAGAGCCCGCTAACTGCAGATTTACTGCAGATAACCTTCAGGCGTATACAGCTCCTGAAATGGGAACTCCATAGTGCGCGGTTCAGAGCGACCAATATAGATCGCATCTTCGTCCTCGCGCGTGCTGGCATACTCGCGCATGAAGGCATTTTCTGACTCCGAATCTGGAACCTGTCCGCTCAGGGCCGCACGAATGACTTTCGCCACCTGCTCCGGTTTCTCGCGCTGCGGATAGTGTCCAGCGGTGGGAAGAATCCAGAAAGAACTCTCAACCTCGCGCTCGTTGAGATAAGTATCCCACACGTAGTGAGCGATGCGCGGAGGATTCACTACATCGAGCAAACCCCAGAGGTAGGCTACCGGCACCGGGCTGCGAGGCAGGTTTTCCAGCCAACGAGTTTCGTTCGCCGCCCTCTCCAACAGGTATTTCCCCACTCCCAGCAGGGCGGCGTCACCATCATTGAACTTAAAGATGTCGGCATAGCCCACGGCAACCGGATCACCCTCGGTCACTCGTGGCTGCGCCTTCCGCGCCGCAATAAAGTCAGGGCCACGTTTTGGATCAAGCATGGCCATCTGAAATGGCACCAGATTCGCAAGAGGCAGATACATCCCGCTATTCGACAGGAAATGGTAGTTGATCCGATAATCGGGATTGGTATCGAGATAGTGTCCCAGGAAAGATAGCCCAATACTGACCCCCCGATCGTGGGTGTATAGGGCAAAATCATCAAATTCAACGATTTCACGCACGAAGTAGTCAACCAGCAAGCCGTTGTCCTCCAGCATGTAGGAGAAACCGTTGAGAGGCTTATCGGAGAAGCCCGAACCAGGGAAGTCTAGTGTTGCGATGTAGTAATCATCTGCAAGCAAAGGCACCAGCGCTTGATAATCGAAGCTGGAGTTGGGAAAACCGTGAATCAATAGCAGCTGAGGATTATCCGGATTACCGAACGTACGATAGAAAACATCGACACTGGCACCATTATTATTTGGTGTCGTTGATTGCCATTCGAAATAGTCGCCGCCCTCGTACCAGTCCCGCGCAAGATCAGAATAAAAGGTATTTTCTTCGGCAGCATGACCCATTGACGCCATGCAAGAGCCCGCTAAGACAAAGATAAACAGTGCGTATTTTCGAATTGCTTGCATAGAAAACTCCGTTATTGTCCAGAAGCCCGGAGGCCCGGGCCTTTCCTAGCCCAACGTTTCCCAGGCCAGGGAGAATCCAATAATGTACATGAGTACCGCGCTAAAGGCCGAAATCACTAGAGTAAAAACAATGTCGCGGACTTTGGAGTACTTGGGTCGCGGCCAGCAGGACTAATTGCATGGCTTCCTGATTTCCTGCAAATCGTGCTAACAGAAACAAAAAAGGGCGGTTACACCGCCCTTTTCATATCTGATTGATTACTCGGCAACATTCACCGTGACGTAAGCGTCCCGATACAGACCGCCATCATCAGCCCTGCCCCAGAGTATGTACTCGCCGGGTTCACTAAAGGTCATTGTGACAGCGTGAATACCATCCTCCGGCAAGGCAGGTGGCAGCCACAGAGCGCCCCAGGGAGAATTTGCGCTGGTGCGCGTGTCTTCCCAGACCTTGACCTGCGGAGGATCGAAAGTAACATCGCCTGGGCCCCGATACTTGTTCCAGGAATAGTAGAGGCCATTGACCTTATCAACAGTCACCTTGGTTGGCGGAGACATCAGGCGTCGCTGCATCACTGCTTCCGGAGTCACCAGTGCAGCCGCGAGACCGCCGCCGGCAAACTCCGCAAAGCGGCGCGCTTCTTCCACCGGGTCAGTTGGATTGGGTAGGCCATCATCTTCCACTAGAGTCTCGATGGAGATTGGCTCCCCTACTCTGGCGGATCGAATTCCATCACCTTGCACTGTGACTATTGGCGGAATGTTTGCGCGTGATTCAGGCGAACTGGTACCCGCGCCCAGTGAGCCGGTTTCCGAGGCAATAACCATATTGTCGACCAGGTAATCCTGTCGCAACGTGGCGTAAGCCTTGCGCTCTTCACCGTTAACCTTAAGTGTCCAAACCAATTCCCTATCGCCCCAGTCCGCAGGTACCGTCACTTCAAAGGTAAAGCGGTTGCGACGCGGCAGGAAATGGGTAGGCTGACCACGATCGGCCTCGCCAGGCGAGAAATAATTCTCTTCACCCACCTCGACATCAGGTTCTTCTTCCCAGTTCTCGTTCATATAGCCGAACATCATATTGAAGGTGCCATCCTCGTTGGGACGCCAACCCTCAAACGCGGGCTCGACATGCTGACCACTGCGATAGGTCTGTGCCAGCACACTCTGTGAGACTGTTACAACAAGCAATAAAGCGAAGGCTTTAACCACTGCGTTGTCAGTAAAGGTACTTCTCATTTTCTCTTACTCTCCTGGTGTTTCGATTTAGTCGCTTTGAGAGCTGGTCGCCCGAACAAAGCGGTCCATTGGTGACACCAATGGGGCTAAACAAAGCGGGCAACCGATGACGTGGTCATTAGGCCCAAGATTGAGTTTCTGCCGTCTTTCTTCCATCTCCTGCCGAAACTGTTCGTCATCCATGGTGACGCGCATGCCCAGATCGATAAACATATTGGTCACTGAGCGGTTGCCAGAACCCTGCCAGTTGCGTGGGTCAGGAACATTAGGATTGGTTTCAGTGTTGTTCATGTAACCAACGATATGAAGAATTGTGCCTTTGGGCAGCAGCGGCGCCGAATCTGCCTCATAGGCATATCCGCGCACCCAGTTATGGTCGTAGCCAACACAGGAAAGGGTTTCCACGGTGTAGCCCCAAATAGCCTCCAGGCACATACGCTCGCCCGGTGCGTGCAAGTGGGGCTCGAAGGTAATGATCTTGGTGTGTTCTTCCAGCGCGCGGTAGGCATGCAGTTCTTGCTTGTCCTGATTACCGGCAATGCTGATATCTACGCCGTTACCCAATCCCAGGGTAGCGCGCTGATACTTGGGCTCGTAGTCCTTCGGATGGAATCGAAAACCAATTTCCAGATGCCCGGTGGTATCCAGCCCGTTTGAATGCAGGTGAACAGAATCGGAGTAGATATAGGTTCCTGCGCGCAATAAGCGCCCACCGTCCGGATCAAAAATATCCGGGTTGCGACCTACTTCATGAACTGGCCAGCTCGTCACCGTATCATCAACGCGGTCACCGTTTTCATCCAGCTGTGCCGTGCTCCAAATCATGTGATGAAAAATAAACCGCCCACCAACAGTTTCACGTCCACTGCCGGCCTGATTGTCCACATCATTCACCTCGACGATTTCAACCGACTTCACATAGCGGTCTTCATCCAGCCCAACCGGGACACGGTCGATTTCACCCCACCAGTCTGGCGTGCCTGCCAGCTTGGTCACGGAATTGGTTGTAACGATCAGGTCTGGCTCGCCTGCGGTCCATTTGAGACTGTCATAGAAAACCAGCGGCTCGGGTGCATCCGCCTCATCCCCCTTTGGCGTGCCGGTGCGTGCCCAGGTCGAAATTGCAGCGAGTTCCTCGTCGCTCAAGGAGGGGTCATTCTTGTAATCCTGAATACCAACATTCTTTTCCATATACCAGGGCGGCATGGCGCCGGCGCGATCCCGGAGTCCAGTCTTGTATTCGATCAAGCCGGCATAAGGCGCCACCTGCTCATAGGAAACCAGCGGCATTGGCCCGACGCCACCCGGTCGGTGACAGTTCTGGCAGCTACGCTGCAGAATTGGCTCAATATCTTTGTGAAAGGTGACCTCCTGGGCCTGGGCACTGGAAACTGCGGCAAAAGCGCCAAACAGGCTGGCCAAGAGGGTTAATACGCGGGGGAACATTCGCGGCAACATGCTTTGTCTCTCCTTTTTCTATTTATCCGCAGACGGCTCTGCGCAACAGTCTTTGCTGTCAGTCGGCCCATTTCGGCCTACTTAGCTGCACATTCTAACCAAGAATAGCCATGTGAGACACGCCCAGTCACCGCAGAATGCTAATGTTTTGACTTTATTCAATATTTGGGCTGATTCTGCCTCCCAAATATCGGTGCGGAAACGCTATTTTAGCACTCTAGAGGCGGTTTTCAGGGGCTGGGCCAGATATGGGATCGGTGCTCACTTCTGCGGCACGCCGTGAAAGGAGATTCCTGTTCAGGGTCCGACCGGCAGCCAATTCGCCCGTTAATTTAAGGCGTCATTCTATGTCTATCGAGAAATCCACAGAATTCTGACGGCAACTGAAATTCAGAGCACAAAAAACCCGGGACTCGCCCGGGTTCTTTGAAAGCAGTTTGCGGGTTTTACTCCACAAATTCGGCTTTGTCTTCTTCAGTGATTTCCTTGATGCTGAGCTTGATACGGCCTCTTGCATCCAGGTCAGTACACTTAACCAGTACTTCCTCACCTTCGGTCAGATACTGATTCACATCTTCGACGCGCTCTTGCGAGATTTGCGAGATGTGGACCAGACCGTCCTTGCCAGGGAGGATAGTGACGAAGGCACCGAAATCCACAATGCGGGCTACCTTACCTTTGTAGAGCTTGCCTACTTCGGCTTCGGCGGTAATGGCATTAACCATTTCCAGAGCCGCATCGCGCGAATCGGCATCTTCACCGTAGATACGCACATTGCCGTCATCATCGATATCAACGGAAGCGCCTGTTTCTTCGGTGATGCCGCGGATTACCGCGCCACCCTTACCGATCACATCCCGGATCTTGTCTGGATCGATCTTGATGGTTGCCATGGACGGTGCATTTTCAGAAACACTTTCGCGTGATTCAGAGATGACCTTGTTCATTTCACCGAGAATATGCTGACGGGCTTCGTGAGCCTGTTCCAATGCAATCTCCATGATCTCTTCGGTAATGCCCTGGATCTTGATATCCATCTGCAGGGCGGTTACCCCGTTGGCTGTGCCAGCTACTTTGAAGTCCATGTCGCCGAGGTGATCTTCGTCACCTAGGATGTCAGTCAGAACTGCAAAGCGTTCGCCTTCCTTGATCAGGCCCATGGCGATACCGGCAACCGGTGCCGCCAAAGGTACACCAGCGTCCATCATGGCAAGGCTGCTGCCGCAGACACTGGCCATTGAGCTGGAGCCGTTAGATTCGGTAATCTCAGACACAACGCGGATCGCGTAAGGGAAATCCTCTTCGGCAGGCATGACTGCGGCAACACCTCGACGCGCCAAACGGCCGTGGCCGATCTCACGTCGCTTGGGTCCACTCATGAAACCGGTTTCGCCAACTGAGAAAGGCGGGAAGTTGTAATGCAGCATGAAAGGATCTTTCTTGGAGCCTTCCAGGCTTTCGATGAGCTGTGAATCCCGAACAGCGCCAAGGGTAGTCACAACCAAAGCCTGGGTTTCACCGCGAGTGAAAAGCGCGGAACCGTGTGCTTTTGGCAGCACACCCGTCTCAACTTCAATGGCGCGAACAGTCTTGGTGTCGCGGCCATCGATTCGAGGCGCACCGTCGATGATGCTGTTTCTTACTGTACGCTTTTCAAGCGCACCGAAAGCATCAGCCACGTCGCCAGCCGCAGGGCCATTCTCTTCATCAGCCAAGGCTTCAACCGCCTGCTGCTTGATCTGACCTATCGACTCATAGCGCTGCATTTTGTCTGAAATCTTGTAAGCATCGGCTACAGCAGCACCGAAACGCTCTACCAGAGCATCCTTCAGGGACACGTTTTCTGGAGCGGGTTCCCAATCCCAGGCTGGCTTGCCTACTTCCGCCTTCAACTCATTGATGGCGCTAATGACAACCTGCATTTCCTGGTGTGCAAACAACACAGCACCGAGCATCTGGTCTTCGCTGAGTTGCTTCGCTTCGGATTCCACCATCAGCACAGCTGACTGGGTGCCGGCCACGACCATGTCCAACAACGATGTTTCGAGGGTTTCATAGTCAGGATTAAGCATATAGCCCGTTTCGGCGTCATAACCAACGCGAGCCGCACCGATTGGTTCGGCAAAAGGTATACCTGAAATCGCTAGCGCCGCTGAGGCACCGATCAAACCGGCGATATCCGGATCCGAATTCTTACCGCCTGAAATCACGGTACAGATTACCTGCACCTCATTCATGAACCCTTTAGGAAACAGTGGTCGAATGGGGCGGTCAATCAAACGAGAAGTCAGGGTTTCTTTTTCTGTAGGACGCCCTTCTCGCTTGAAGAAGCCACCAGGGATTTTACCTACTGCATAGGTCTTTTCCTGGTAGTTAACTGTCAATGGAAAGAAAGCCTGGCCAGGATTGGCCTCTTTTCTTCCCACTACTGTTGCCAGTACCTGAATGTCCTCTGTAGAGACAATCACAGCACCTGAGGCTTGTCGTGCTACCTTACCCGTCTCAATGGTGAATTCTTTGCCACCGAATTGAAACGTCTTTCTTACTGGATTAAACATATTCTTTTCCTATAGTTCCAAAACCTGCGCTGATGCCTATTTCGAGCGCAGAGTTCCAGTAATGAGTTTTATATATTTTGAGCCTTATCGACGCAGACCGAGACGTTTGATCAAGGTCGCATACCTTTCAACATTCTTGCGCTTAAGATAATCCAGCAGTTTTCTTCTGCTGTTTACCATGCGGATCAGGCCGCGGCGGGAATGGTGATCATGAATATGCTCTTTGAAATGTTCCTGAAGATCATTGATGTTCGCTGTCAGAAGCGCAACCTGCACCTCCGGTGAGCCGGTATCACCATCGCTTAACGCGTAATCTTTGATGATTTCTTCTTTTCTTTCAGCTGATAAAGCCATTTTCGTTTCTCCGTAATATGCGATTAAACATTGAACCGGGATTTAATCTTCCGTTCGGTTCTAGCAATTTCCGTATAAAATCAGGGTAACCACGCATATTGATAGTCACCTGATACTTTCCAGTTTAATAAAAGCCTAGTGGTTCACCACCAGACGCCGTGGAGCAACTTTGCCATCGTCATTGATACTGCCGATGCCAATAAACTGCTCTTCGTCGTAGAGCCTTACCAAACCTTCGGCCGGCAAGTGCCTTACGAGTACAGCCTGACCGTGCTTGACACAGTCTGCCGTATCACTTGGCAGCCGAACCTCCGGGAGGTCTTCGACTGCTTGGTCCATAGGGACCAAAAATTTATCCAACCCTGCGAACCCTTCCGCTTCTCTTACGGATTTCAGGGATTCCACTGTGACGCAATCCTGCTCTCTGAAAACGCCTGCCTGGGTCCGTCTTAGTGCTGCCACGTGTGCGCCACAACCCAGCTTTAAGCCCAGATCATCGGCAATGGTCCTGATGTAAGTGCCTTTGCTGCAAAACACTTCTATCTCAATCTCGTCGCCGTCTCTGCCTGTCAGAGCGATATCGAAAATTTCTATTTCGCGGGCTTCCCGCTCGATCTCGATACCTTTGCGGGCCATTTTGTAAAGCGGCACGCCATCTACCTTAAGGGCAGAGTGCATTGGCGGCACCTGCTGGATTACGCCTCTAAAGTTCTGCAGCGCCCTTTCAACATCACGGTCAGTGACCTTAGATGCGTCATGCTGCGCCAGCACATTGCCATCTCTGTCACCACTATCTGTTCTGACGCCCAACTGAATCCGAGCGCGATAGCCTTTGTTCGAGTCCAGTAAAAACTGGGAAACCTTGGTCGCTTCGCCAAGACACAATGGCAGTACACCAGTAGCAAGGGGGTCCAGGCTGCCTGTGTGTCCGGCCTTGTTGGCAGCGAACAACCACTTCACCTCCTGCAGTGCCGCATTGGAACTTA
>Ga0181559_10000917_pt1 | contig 28398 bp, 24 predicted proteins | sample 011ome_21_FD_133752 | JGI IMG/M metagenome (GOLD analysis project Ga0181559, IMG submission 133752) | Coastal salt marsh microbial communities from the Groves Creek Marsh, Skidaway Island, Georgia - 011508AT metaG (megahit assembly) | ecosystem: Environmental > Aquatic > Marine > Intertidal...
ACTTTAACTGGACGAACGCAGAATGGCGGCGGATCGGCTTTGCCAGCGAGGAGCACAAGCTGGCGGAGAGGCGGCAGCTGCAGCGCGGGGACTCCAAGTTTGGCATGCAGGCCGCGCGCAAGCGCTGGGGCCCGGAGAAGCAGCGCGATATCGTCGCGCCGGTGCAGACCTTCTAAAATACAAGACCGATTGCGCATTCGCGCACGCGCTAGCAGTACGGCACGTTGATGAGTTTGTACGGCATGTGCGCCGGCGTGCGCCGGTTCTGCACGCGCAGGCACATGAGAAGTACGCATGCCAGCATGAACATGACAATCTGCAGGCCAATGTACACGAGGTCCCACGGAAGCACGTCCGGGCGCACGATGCCGGTCTGCGACAGGTGAATGGCGGCCGCGCAGGTCGCCACCGCGCACACAGCGAGCACCGCGCTGAAAAAGCAGAGCATGGCCGTGTCGCCCTGCGCCGACAAGAAGCCGAGATTGCACATGAGCTTGTACACGTCGCCCTCGAGCGCAATGTAGGCGCCGAGCACGGTAGCGCACAGGGCCTGCAGTCCGGTGAAGAGAAGGATCGTGCACAGGTGATTCATGGCCGTGTTCCACGCAAAGACATCGCCGCTGACGACCGCCGTGAGCAGCATGTCGTACACAAAAATGTTCGAAAGGCCCCATGTGTACACGGAAAATACGATGATGGTGAGCACGAGCAAGAAGCTCACGAGCCACGCGGCCGCGCGGCTGTGCACCAGCACGCTCTCCGACGCGTTGCGTGCTTGCATTTCAAAAAGCAGCAGCACGTCAAACACGACGACGAGTCCCCATGTGACAAAGGTTATTGCAAAGTCTTGCATGCACCATCACGTGTGCGCGGTCGAATGGACTTATATAGAACCCGTTCGGTCGAATGCAACGGCATCTCTGCCTTGACATTTGTCAAAGAAGTCCAGGACGTCCGAATACATTGGCCGGGAAGTGTCTATCGTTTTCGTGCCACGCCATATGAAAAGAAGCAAACACCAACGTTTGGAGTTTCATACAGTCGTCGAGGATTGCGTCGAGGATTGCGTTGAGGATTGCGTCGAGGATTGCGTCGAGGATTGCGTCGAGGATTGCGTCGAGGATTTACTACCAAGCAGATGACACCACCGCGCTGCCTAAAGATCCGCATGGTATGGCAAAATGGCATCTTAAAGTGTTTGTACATGTAGTATGAGGTGCGTGGGGCGTTGTGGCGACTTTGTGTACCGTTTTGTAGGAAGTATATAAACCCTCCACAAAAACACAAATGTCGTCGTATGCACCACCTCTAGACCCCTTTGCATACGCATATACTCCTGCGCACGCCACCTGCTACGTACAGCAGCCCCCGGCTGCGGCGTGCTTGGGTCGGGTCTCCACAGCTTACAAATCCAGCACAGGCACAGCGTTTGACACGGCAGCGAACGCCTGTTCGAGCTCGACCGATGGGTGTGTGCACAGTAGCGCGCGTGCATGCTCTAGTAGAACGTACTGCGGGTGCCAAGTGCACGCAGCACACGGTGCACTTTAGCCGCCCGCAATCGGCGGGTGCTCTGCACAGCCTGCACCCGAGCACACGGCAGAGCTTGTGGCCTGCATCTGTGCTCGTCTGTCCTTTACGTCGCTGTATATAAAATTTCGTGGTGCAGTAGGCAGCAGGACACCAGCTTGCTGTGGTGAGCATGACTAAACGGGCGGTATTGTCTGGCATTTTCACGCAGGACAGCCAGCACAAGAGTGCATTTACTGACGCCAAGTGGGTATTGCAGTATACCAACAAAATTCACAAATGGGATGACATATTCAAGCCTGAAGAAACCGATGAGAATGCGCCAGCGGGTGGGCAACTCGCCATCAAAAGAAAGCTCGACCAAGTGCAGGACGTGCTGGGGGCGTTGCGCGTCGAAATTGCAAACGTGGTGTCCACCGACTCACAGCGCAAACCGAAAAGCATGATCGATGCAACGCGAGTGGTACACACTTGAAACTTATGTGCAGGAGGAATTGAAACATTTAGTCCTTATTTTGTTTTGCGAGGCGAGGCCCTGACAATCCAGGTGTCATTTTCGGAAATGAAAGTGAAACCTTTGTGGCTAGAACGCAATAAGACGCTTGCTTGACAATGTTCGAGCGATCTATGTCCCACAGAGAAAACCTCTGTCAATCTTTGCGCTGAATGTGTGGTGTTTGTAGCTGTTGCACCCTCTGTATTTGTTTTTTCGTTAATTTTTTCGCCGAAGCAAGTTCATCCTTTGTCCTTTCGACTTCTTTTTTATATATTTCATATATAAAAGTAATCCTTATATTCGGTTCTTGTATAGTCGGTTCTTGTTTATGACCACGTAAATTAACTACCTTTTCTTTGAAATGAGTCAAGGCGTTGATGTAATTATCTACAGAATCATCATAAATTTGCAATGTTTTATCTCTTTGGACTCGAATATTTTCGAGTCTAGTAATAATTTGATTGATTTCATCTGCCAAATTGTTATTTTTCTCATCATTTTCGTTATATTTTTCAAAAAGGGTATCCAATGTTGTCAGTATAATCCTTCCATCTTCCTCGCGCGTACTCCAAATCTCTATATTGCCTCTGTGAACTTGTTCGTCATCGATATCGACGTTTTCCTCAAAATCTTTTAGCTCAGTAAGTTTCTGCCGTGTTTGTTCGACCAAAAGGTTGTATTTTTCATGTGTTGTTTCAATCTGTGAATTTAGTTGTAGCATATCCCCTTCAGTATCAGAACTGAATTGAATTGTATGACCAAGTAATTGATTTAACTGTTTTTTCAAAGAAGTCACGGCGCTGGTGTATTCCTTTACACCAGCCTCATAAACAACCAATTCTTCATTTCTATATTGCTGAATAATATTCAGCACATCGATCGTAAGGCTGATTTTTTCTTGCAATTGTGCATCAGCACTCAATTCCTGAATCTGTGTGCGAAGGGTTTCCAATTTTTCCTGTGTGTTCGTTGCATCGTTTTCGCCGGCATTCGAAATGTACATATTGTCTTTTTTAACATCTTCGCCAAAGGCAGAGCCGTCAAGTAATTGTAGCAATTCGTCTGCCAATTCATCTATTGTTCCATGACTTCTCACAGATGCATCCGTGCCATCATTCTCTAGTGTGAGTCCTGTGTTACCTGACTTAGAAGTTAAAACCTGCGTTGCATTGAATGTTTTGTTGCGCTCAGCGTCGAGGTTAGATCGAGCGCTGAGGTCACGGAGCCCGCGCTGCACCTCCTGCCGTTGCAGCACGTCGCTGAGCTCCTGCACGAGCATGTTGTACGTCTGCTGTGCCAGCACGCGACGGTGCTGGCTGACCTGCGCTCCGCCGCGCGTGTTGGCCACGTCCTTGATCTTGGCCACGTACACGAGGCCTTGCAGTATGTGCCTGGGCTCCTCCGGGGCGCCCGGTTGCATCAGCAGCTCCCAGTCGACGCTTACACGCGTGTTAGCCCGCCGCTGCACAGCGCTCAGGTCTTGTTTAATGCTGTGCAGCACCAGCTCGTACTCGTAACTTTTAAGGTCATTGGCACTGTCAGGCACGCCAACCTTGGACACCAGCCCGCCAATCGCGCTTGCGGTCACGGTGTCTGGCCCTGCCGTTGAGTGAAAGAACCCTCGTTTTACTGTATGGTCCATCGTCTCGTATGCACTGCGCGGATTGTTTTATAGCACACTGGTAGCTTTGTTGACATCTACGACGTGGGCTCGCATGCACTCGCGTCGCTAACGTTTTTGCGCAAAACGCGTGCGGGCGGCCATCTCGCACGGCGGCAAGACGCGTGAGGTCGTGCACAAAAAACGCGCTTCTATATATGGCCCCGCAGCGGCGTGCGCGATGGCAGACACGAGCACAACCCTCGCCGAGCTGTATGCCGCGGGGCGGATACTGGAGTCCAACCGGTGCATGTGTCAGTTGGTGCAGGCTAACGCAGACGTGCCCCAGGAGCTCAGCGGCCTTGTGCGCACGCACTTTCGCATTATCGACGAGCTGGTCCCTGGAGTGGATGAGGGCAAAACGGAGACGAGCAAATTTATGTCGCACCCCGTCGTGAGCACGAGCCACTTGGACGTTTACGAGAACATGACGCTGTGCTTCGCGCAAAAGGTCGAAAACACCATCGCCCGGGTCTCGTTCCTGACCGAGTACGAGTGGACCGACCTGTGCGACGTGCTGTGGGCGTGCTCTGCGCTGCCGCTCGTCTTTGCCGACGACCTCCTCGACGCCATCGTGCTCAGCGACGAGACGCCCAACACGCGCGTGCTGCTGCTGAAGCTGGCAGGCACGATGGCGACCTCGCTGCGGGCAGTGCAGGCCATTGTGCGGGTTACGCGCGTCAACAGCACGCAACGCCACACGCACGGGGCGTGCCCCGTCTTGATTCTGCACGACGCGAGCCAAGAAAGCGGGTATAGCAGGTACCTCGACCGCACAAATTACGACGCATGTCGTGGGTTTTCGGCGTGTGTGTTCTGCTATGCGGGCATCAACGAGCACACCGTGAGCTTGTGCATGCGGTGGGCGCCGGCGCAGAGCTGGGTCAGCACGATCTGCGCGGTCCCGCTCGGGATCATGGCCCGCGTGCGCTTGCTGCGCGCGGTGCAGGCGTGGCTGACGGCCGCGTGCAAGGTCTACCACGGCGACCGCACCGCTAGCGCAATCACGAATTTAGTGCACCTCAGCAAGCTCGACGACCCCGGCATGGTGCATTCGTGAGCTGCGCAGCGTCAGCGCGATTGCTCGTTTTGTGCACCCCGCAAGCTCGGCGCCCGGCATCGTGCATCCGCGACCTGCGCAGCATCGGCGCGATTGCGATGTTGAATTGCTCGTTTTGTGCACCCCGCAAGCTCGGGCCCGGCATCGCGCATCGCGACCTCCGCACCGTCAGCGCGATTTCGATGTTGAATTGCACGCAAGCGCTGGGGGCACCGGCACCGGGGATAAATGGCGCTGAGTTGATGCCAGCGGGGACTAAAACCATGGACGAGCTGCTGTCAATCGTGCACGAAAATCAGGCGCAGACGGCACAGCAGACTGCAACGCGAATACAGCACTATCACGCGCAGCGGACGCTGGCAGCAGAGCAGCAGCCGCGGCAGCCGACGGCCGAGAAAATCGTGAACATTGACCTTTACTTTTACAAGCCACACGCAAACGACTATGCGATCAACCGCGCCGTGGCGTGGGCCACCGGACGCCAGCTCCTGAACAACACAGGGCAGCCGGTGCAATTCGCGTTTGCACACGTCGAGTTGTGCTTTGGCTTCAGCCCGCACGACGGCAAAGCCCTGCTCGGCGAAAACTACAGCTTCTCCATCGCCCAGGGCACCAACGTGTATTTGCGGCGACGCGAGCGCTGGCGCAACGAGTACATGGCCGTGGCCGTGCCAATCACACTGTCCAAGTACCAGGCGCTGTGGAACCGGTGCCACAGCATTGCAGGCATGCAGCCTCCGATTGCGTTTGACAAGCTCGGTATGTACCTGGCGCTTGTGGGCCCGGCGCGCCTGCTCGAGGCGCGCGTCGATGAGGTCCACGGCACCTTTTGCTCCAAGATTGTCGTGCGGGTTTTGAAAGAGTGCAGCGTGCTCAGCGACGAACTTGCACACATACACCCGTGCACGGCGACGCCGACGTCAATTTTTTGCGCAGTGCGTGCGCGCTGCATCCCGACCGCGCGTGTGGGCATGTGACGCACGGCTGGTCCCGGTGTTTGTGCCTTGAAACAGAGGGTGTTGTTTATTGGTACTCCTTCAGTAACCCTCGCACTAGGTGCATGAGGTAAAAGCTGCATGAAGGTGCGAGCACACACACACACACGTCTTGGCGTGTGCACAAGCGCACAGAACACACGCTAGCGCTTAGCGCGGGTCGCACGCCTTGAGTACGAGCCTGACAAAAACACCCTGCTCGAAGACGGACCGAGTATTGAACGTGCGCAAGTGCCCGTTGGCACGCACAATGTCGCTGACGCCGACCGCGGTGCGGCGCGAGATCTTGTGCACCGTGTCGCCGTGCTTGGTTGCGATGTGCTCGTGCACACTTTGGACAAGCATCGCCGACTCCGCGGGCGTGAATACCACAACATACTGCATGTTGCCCATGTACATCTTGATGTTCTTTGCGGACGGTATCTCAGTAAAGGGGTCCACGGGCATGCACGGGAACAGCTGGCCGTCGCACGGGTAGTTCCAGATGTTTGTCAGCACCTCGTACGTAAGTTGAGTGTCGGTCTTGGTCGCAGTCTCGGGGTCCCGTGGCCACAGCAGCGCACAGACGCGGTCGTGTTGCAGGTGCTCGGTGTCGCCGTCCTGCGCAGCAACGGATCACACGCACGACACGGATGCGACGTGCAAGAGGCATGTACCTCGTACTCGATGTAGTACTTGCGTGTGCTCGTATCGTAACCGCAAATCCTGCCCGTGAACACACCGTACACGCCGAACCTGCGGCGGATGCGCTTGCCGAGCAACGACATGCAGCCCTCCTGCGTGCTCTGATGCGCACAAACACACGGCACGTGCGTCAGCGCTGGCGCGCGCGCACACGCGGCACGTGCACGGGCGACGCACCGCAGGGTCTGCGCCAGGCGCATCGGTGGTGGTGTCCACAGCCACGTCGGGCGACCGCGGCGGTGGCGGAGGCGCTAGCACGTACACACTCTGGCCGCCGCTGGCGTCGGCAGCGACGTCGGGGGGCGGCGGCGGCGGCGGGGCGAAAACGTCAAGGCTGCCGTCGCCGCTGGTATATTGCGGGACAGGCCCCACGCTGAAGATCCCGTCTTGAGCAGGTGCGTCGAAGAACGGCAGCGGCGATTCCGTGCGGGACATGCGTTGATTTGTATGACTCGTGCTCCGGGATTGTGAAATCGACAGGGGGCTCAAAAGTACCGAAATTACTTGTTTCAGGTGTACATGTAAGTCATGACCGTTGCGTTTTTCAAATCAGCAATTTAGCTCATGTTGAGTCACGTCCCGGCGACTCTCGCCCTGCTCATTCTAGTGACCGATGAGAGATGACGGCAAGCATTGCACAGCTCGGCGCAGGCTTCATCCTGCAATCCAGCCCTTTGCGGGCGGGACGGCCACGGCCGGCCCAGAGGCACGCGGACAAGCCCTACGGCTTGCCCTTAAGAGTTTGTACGAGACATTTTAGTAAACAGCTAGACTCCGACAGGCAGGCTGCCTACGTCCCCCCAACTGCGTTCATGAACGCGTCCACCCCTGCCCAGGAAAGCCCCCTTGACCCTTTAGCCTTAGGGACCTTAGATAGGGAGTTCGTGGATTTTTTTTCTTTTTTGAAGGGATGCGGGCTGGTCCACGCGGGGGCGGCGGCGGGCGCGGAGCAGGCGGCGGGCGCAAGGTGGAGCTCGGCGGGTGCAAGGTGTGTGTCGTTTGGATCGAGGCAGTATTTTGTCCGTACCGTAAGCCTTGCCGGAACGCGTGCGGCCCGGTGAAGGTGGCGCATCCTGGTCAAGTGGAACGATTCATGCCCGTTCCTTAAGGCTACGGCCCACACGCCCGGCTAGGTTCCCCGCTGAGCGGACTCCCTTCGGGGGCCTGACGGTCACCGTGAGGCGAAAACACTCCTAAGTCCTAAGTCCTGGTCAAAGGAAAGGTCCGGCATCATGCAGTCAAACTTCGCAGGCGGTTCCGAAACTGGCGACATAGGCCTCCATAAGCCGCACGCATCGTACTCTCTCCCGGGAGGACCCACGGCTGGAACAACCGCGCAGGAGGGTACTCCGACAGGCACTCGGCGACAATCTCTGCGTCGCCCTGCGCAGCGGTGAGCATGCACAAGACGTGCGACTCGGCCGCGAAGGGCCCGCCTGCTGCAGCCATGTGGGCCGGGCCGGGCCGGCTGGCGCCTTCGGCTTCAAAATTGCGTTCGTGGGATTCTCTGGTCTGCGTGACCACCCTCCAAGGGTCAAGGGGGTCGTCCCAAGGCCCGAAGGGGTGAGCCGTTCGGGATCGCGTTCGGCCTGTGTTCGAATCACGTTCCCTAACTTGTATGCGTCCCACGATAAAGTCACGCGTATGTGTCAAACCACCCCGAGTAGGTATAAACACGGTTTCCCGTGTGAGCTGCGTGCAAGTCCAATGCGTGTGTGCAGGCAAATATCACAGCACGCCGGCGTACTTGCATGCGTGCTAGGTGTGCTGGCACAGGGGGCACAGGCGCGGCGCTGCGCGGACTTTGCGCTGGACACCGGCGTGCTCCCCGCATGGGCCGCGGCGGGCACCTGCCGCGTGTTTCTCGAGGACAATGGCGCGGGGCATCTGTACGCAGACGCGCACAACGTGGACCTACAAACGCGGTGCAGCCTGCTACACGCACAGCAGGCCTGCGCGTGTCCGGCTGGAACGCGCCTGGAGCCCGAGCACTACCTTGCTATGACACAGACGCACGGCGCGCTCGGGGTGTTTGGCAGTTTTGCGCCGCACTCCGGCGCTGTCCTGCGGTGCACGGCCGCATGCCCTGCGGCGTTTTCGGCGGTGCTCGAGTCGGACGATGTCCGGGCGTGTGCATGCTGGGCGCGCGGAGGGTGCATGTTTTCTGAGCGCGTTGATGCGTCGCAGGTGCACAAGGTGCGGCAAGCCGTTATGCTGGTTCCCGACGATCTCATGGCGCCGGTCGACGTCGTATCGTGCACGCATGAAGGGCAGCAGCGCGTCGGTGCCGCAATTTTGTGCGCGGTGCACGGCGTCGCAAGCCGCCTCGCGCCGGCATCAGGTGGTGTCAGAGAGGCGGCGTGCACGCCCGGGTTTTATCGCGCTGATGACGAGTGCCGCCCGTGCACCAAGTGCGCAGCGTACGAACGAGAATCGCGGGCATGTGCGCCACACCGCGATCGCGAGTGCGCGGCCATCGACCCCGCGCCCGCTGTGCCAGTCCCCGCACACGCTCAGCACACGCATTGCCGCGCCGGGCACGCGTTCAACTGCGTGTACCAGGAGTGCATGCGCTGCAGCGGGGGCACGTATGCGACAGGCAACCTCACCGCGTGCCTGCTGTGCCCAGAGAACACAGAGTCGGCACGCCGCACCGTGGCAGACAACTGCACCGCCTGCCCCGCAGGCTTTCTGCGCGAGGCAAGCAGCGAGCACGCGTGTGAGCCGTGCCCCGCAGGCCATGAACTCGGCGCTGCTGGCGCGTGCGTCGCATGCGCTGCAGGCACGGCCAACCCGGGTGGGCTGCCAGAGTGTGTGCGTTGCGCGCCGCAGACGTGGTCCGCGGCAGGCAGCAAACGCTGCGCGCCGTGTCCATCACCCTCGCAGGTTGTGTCCGAGGCGCAAGACCGATGCGTGGATTGTGCGCCGCAAGAGCACAGCGTGGACCATAGGTGCGCGCCATGCCTCGTCTCCCCGTGGCTTGTCTGCGACGCCGGGCACTTTCGCGACGACTGCACGTTCAAAAACGCCACCGGTGGCTGCGCGTGCGGGTGTGCAAAATGCCCAGAGGATCCACCGCACGGGCACCCGTGCCCGCACCGCTGTCCGTTCGGGCAAACCCTGCTCCCGAGCACCGGGGCGTGTGGGTTTCCTGTTGCACAGCTCAGCGCGCAAAACCGCGTGTTTGAGATCCCGGACTTTGACATTCCCAACCAGGCGACAGCGCGCGTGTCGTGCATGGACTTTCTCGCACGGCGTATCGACGTTGCGCGGATTCGGGACGTGTACCACCTGGCGCCCGGGACCAGCAACGAGAGTCACGCGCTTGGCGCCCTCGCAATTGTCGAGGAGCTTGACTTGTCTATACAAGACCTCTTCTCCCAACACTTTCCAGAAGCGTGCCACTTTTACTGTTTGTCTGGGCACGCGTTTGCCATGTTGGGCCACCGCTATATGTGCCTGCCGTGCCGCAACGCGCGCTGCCCAAGTGCAGCGCACTCGTGCGCGGTGCACCTCGACGGCGTCGATTTTGCCGCGCTCGACCTGCACACGGCCACACACGCGCCTGTCTTGCTTTAAAATACGGCAAATGCACGGAAATAGATGCTCGCGTGAATTTCGTCACACACACAATCAATTGAGGCGGCACGGTGCCGGCTCGGTACAATTTGCGAAATTGCACGGAAATAGATCGTCGCGTGAATTTCGTCACACACACAATCAATTGAGGCGGCACGGTGCCGGCTCGGTACAATTTGCGAAATTGCACGGAAATAGATCGTCGCGTGAATTTTGACACACGCGCGGTCGATGCATGCGAGAATTGGCCGAAAATGGCACACGAGGTGCCACGGTACTGCTCGCTGTTGTGTGGGGCAGTGCACTCGTGGTGCGTACGAGCAGCGGGCGTGTGTACATGTGTGGGTCGCTGCGCGACGGGAAGGATACGCCGACCAAAGTCAGCGGCAACATGCCGGCGCATGTATGGAGGACGTGGTACAAATTAGTTCCACCGCATGTTTGTACGGAGAGGTGTGGGATCGGGGCAAACGGATCACAAACCGAAGCAAATCTCAAAACACTTCTCATCCGGTGCAGTCTGGCAACCGTGAAATGCATTGTGTGTGTGTTTATGACAGGCGCGAACGCATCAGAGGGCGGGTCTTGGCGCTGCCCTGCGCGTGCGCGTGCGGGCGTCGTAGGCTTTTGAAGTGCCATGCAGCGCGTCCAGCAGGCCAATCGTGCCGTAGCACCCGACGAAGCGCTCGTGGTGAAAGTCGTGGAAGTCGGGCTGGTCGTCGACGCAGGGGATCCACGGGAAGCGGAAGCCAGAATGGTGGGTCTGCGTGCCGAGGCACGCGCCGACGATCCACATGTACACAACGAACACGTGCGGGTTTGTAAGCCAGAAGCCGCCTGAAAATGGGATCAGATTCCCGACGAGGACCTCGAGCGGGTGTGCATACACAGCTGCGAGCGCAAATGGGGCGGTGTGCTCGTGGTGGATTTTGTGGATGAGGCGGTACACGGGCTTCCAGTGCAGCGCGCGGTGGGTGTAGTAGAACAGCACCTCCAGCACGAGCAGGTTCACAACAAGCCGCCACGCGCACTCGCTGGACGCGGGAAGCGCCCCATGCAGGCGGATGCCCACGTGCCCGCGCGAGGCAACGGAGACGGCTCCGAACACCAGCACGTACGGCAGGCCCACCCCTAGCAGCAACAGCACCGCCACCGCCCCCGTGCGCGCGGCGGTGCGCAGCGACACGGTCTGCTGGGGCTGCAGCTTGTAGGCGCGTGCAGCGCGCGTCGGTGCGGGCAGGAGCTCAAAGCACAACAAGAACGTGCCGTGTACAATGTACGGGACGAGGAAGCACGCAAAGGTGACCGCGCACAGGACCATGCCGCCGCCGCCCTCGTACACGGGACCAAAGCGCTGCGTGACAGCTTGTGTGTATGCGGCAAAGCGCGCGTCGCCGACGGCCATGAACGCGGCAGCTGCGAGCCACGCCGCCGGCGAGAACCCGCACATGGCCACCATGAAGACGTTGACAAAGCACGCTGCGGCGCGCTCGTGCCACGCGTCCCGCACGGAGACGCGGAGTGCGCCCGAGTGCGCGCCAGGCCACGCCAGCAGCGTCGCGCCGGCGATCAGCGCCACGTGTGCCGCGCTGCATGCCATCGCGCCGCGTGTGCCGCGTCGCATTTTGCTTTGGGTATTGCGGTCTTTTATACATTTCTTTGCAGACCAGCAAGATGCACCTACGCGGCTGGTGCTGTATGTGTGTCACCGCTTGAGGGTGATAAAGGGGACACACTGTAATTTACCACGCCCCGAATCACACAATCCCAAAAAGTATGTCTCCCTTTTTGTACAGAAAACTACCAAAAGTGAACCGTTCGCCTGAACCCTGGTGGGTCAGATGACACCAACCGTGATCAAATGTCCTCTTTATCGCCCTTACGCGGTAAAACAAAATCCCAGCACCCCGTGCGCCGACTCGCCGAAGCACCCATGCGTCTGCATGTGCGGGTGGTCTGCAAGATCGCATGTTTGCCTGTATGCACCCAGGCAGGCTAGGCACCCTCGCTCGGTTGTTGCATCTTTTCAATCTCGAGCTCGTGGCGCTCATTCTGCACGATGAGCATCTGCCGGCGCACCTTGTGCGCGCGCAGCTTGAGCTCGAGCGTGCGCTTCATGTCCTCGAGGCGTTTGAGGCGGTCTGCGCCAGCCTCTGGGCGGCTGCGGATCGCGTCGCGGATGTTCACCCGCATCTGCGGCTTCTTCTTGCTCACGCCCTTGGTGCTGCCCTCCGGCATCCGTGCGTAGCAGTTTTGCCACCGCGCGACTTTGGCGCAGATTGTTTTTTGCAGAATGCGCACCACGTCACAAATTTGCGCGAGTTTTGCGCAGCTGTTTTCAAAAATACGTGGTACATACGCCGACTGGTGGTATATAAAGCGGTCAGGAACCCATGCATCAACCACAGCGATGCGGCAGTTATGCTTGCATTTGCTGATGCTTGCGTTAATGTTCTCGACGTGCCAGTCGAATCCTGCGCATTCAAACATGCGCCAGTGCAACGCCGTACCTGGTGAGCCATTGACAGGTTATGGCATGTACTGTGTCAACCTTAACGCTTGCCACGCAAGCGGAGGTCAATTCATTGGGTTCGACGGAAACTGCTATTATAATGATGACAGGCAAACCAAGATACTCATCAAATCGCACGAGCAAGCGCACTCAGTAGAGTTCACGGAGGCAAGTGCTAGGAATCCCGCCATGGCGGATTCGATTAAAATGACGACACACAAGGTGCACAAAACCGATGTCATCGTGTTCGACGTATTTGAGACCCCAGATGCTGGGATCAAGGACCTGTACCGAGACGGAACTTTTTCGTTCACGGAAGAGAACACCGCATTCGTTCTGTTCGGTGAGCGCGTTACCAAGCAAAGGTTTCCCAGAAACAACAACAACGAGGTTTTCCCCATTTCCGACGTGAAAAACATGGCGCAGATGGACGAAATGTTAGTCGGGTTGCAGGGGTTCAAAAAGATCGTCGTGGTCCTCGGTGTTGAAAACATCGACATTCCAGGCTTTCTCAAGGCACTTGAACTGTACCCCATACTCAATTTACGCGCTTTGCAAAAAAAGTGCGGTGATTTTGTTGTAACCTGGGACTATCGCATGCACGCCAATTGTTTTCTGAAATGGCAGGAATCATACGTTTTCTCCGATTTATGGCGTTGGATCAACTGCAATGCTGTGGACTTCTCACCGTCCACAATGGACTTGTTCGTGCTTCGGGACGATTTTGTCAAAGCGACTGAGGATATTTCCAAGAAGTTGACCTCGGCCCAGGAAACGGACCTTGACGACTGGACGAATCGCGTCTGCCATGCGTTCCAAAACAAGTTCAAGGAAATCACGGCCGAACGCATCGACGAGACTACACCAGACAGGACAAATCTACACAAAAAAATGCGTGATGTGCTGGATCGCATGACAGACTTGACGGTCCCGGTGACCTGGAAGAAAGGGCTTGACAATATGATCGCTGTCATCATGGACCAGCTTAAACCCCAGACCTGTATTCTGGTCTTTGGAGAACCGAACGATGATTGTCGGTTCTCCGTCGTCAGCCTGTGGCAAGCAGCCCAAACGCTGAATCAGGTTCACGTCATGGTCTACGGGCATGACCGTTGGAAAGTGGGGTTTGACATCTTTATATTCTTAGCTGTGCCCTGGATCGGGTACAAGCTAATGCCGTACTTGCGCTCTATCATTCCGACGAATGAACAAAAAGATTCGGATCCTGGTGATCCGGCTACACAACCTGATTCAAAGATTACGAGACGGGTGGTTACACGAGCTCGGGGCAGATCGCCTGCCCCCAAAAAGACTGCCCCCAAATCGTCTGAGTCCAGCAAGGGTGCGTCAGAAAAAGCGTCAACGGGGACCTCAACATGGAGAAGGTTAGTAAATCTCTCCTTTAATTAATATGATGTGTGAGGTGAATCGTCGGCTAAAATCGGAAACAACCGTAAATGAGGAGACACAGTGGGTGTGTACTGTGGGTTCGACCCCCACCTTCTCGATTTGTGCGTGTGTGCGCGCGGTGTATTAATAATGTTGTTGTGTTACTCGATGAAAACGACGGTTGGTATCGCATAGTTGAGTATATAAGCTATTTACCAAAAAATATTATCCTAGGGAGGTGTGTCCTTTTCCGATGCTCGAGCATTCGGGGATGGGGTACACAATTCGCGGGTTACTGCTGCTGCTGCTCGCAGCATCTATCCCCACGGGCTCGCAAGGGCAAACATTGACCTGTTCGGGGACACGTTGCACCAAACAATGTGTCCTTCGGGAAGCGAAACCCGGCCTAATTACGAAGGCGCATATCTCGGCGATCCTGGGCATCGATCTCCGATTGTGCGACACCCCTGACTGTGTCCAAAACGTGGTGAGCTTCACCACGCAAATTCTATGCGCCGCGCTGGGGCACAATGCACTGGGCGGGGTTGCCGTGGGTAACAAGGAATTCTCGATTCCCGACCTCAACAAAAATTACAAGTGCGCAAACCAAGACCTACATTTCCACGCGGACAACGTGGAACAAGTGGTGGCTTTCTACAATCACCACGTGCAGATCCCCGTATGCGTCAATATGGGCGATACGCTCATCTGTGGCTTCGGGTCTAGAGCAGAAGTCGGGTGGGCCAAGCTCCAGCTCCAGCTGTGCACCGAGGCTAGAAACAGGGTGTTAGTGTACATGCCGGACAAAACGTTGCACGAGGTCGTTGTGAACCTAGAGGAGAACAAGCGCCTGGATCAGATCCATTCGCTCCTCGACGCAAACGTGAAGAGCAACTCCATATTCATGGTGCCTAAAACCAACCTGACAGCTGTCGTTCTGGTGTTCAAGTGGAAACAGGCCAGGAATGCCCCAGCGGACAATTTCAACCTGCACGAGCTGGGTACCATCTGGAGTGAGTTGTGCCCCGAGAACAGCTTTCTGGATGCTGAAGTCCCCTGTGGGGAGATTACAGAGGAGATGCTGCAGCTCTGCAACAACACCCTCCTCGAACCCCAGAGGCTAAAGCTGCAGCAACTCCAGAGTTGCATCAAAGAGCTGCCTCCAGCAGACAGAGCAAGTATCGAGCGTAGCTACAGGCTGCACATCTGCGATTTTCGAACCTCCACAGTCCCACAGAATGTGGAGGCATGCCTTAAAAGGCAAGACACCACAAAGACTGAGTGGACTATCGTCTCGTGGGTTATGATCCCTTTTGAGGTTTTGGGGAGGTACTCCGGACTGGGATGGTTAGTCCCACCGAACCTCCCGTGGTACCTGTCCTTCATATACACGGGGGTATGGTATTACGGTTACGTGGTCGTATTCGTAGTTATTTGGAACGTTCTTAAGCTGGGACTGGTCGCACTAGAGGTGCTATCGTACCTACGTAGGCTCTTAGCGAGGGTCGTGCAGCTCTACGAGGCTCCAGGTAAAGACGAGGAACCTGCAAGTGACACTAGTTGCACGTTGGTTATGTCCATACTCGTCAACTTTTTGTATTCGGTGTCCTTGCCTGCTTATTGGATGTTCGTCATCGTTCGTTCCTGTTTTCGTTTGATTATGAACGCCACAAGCAAAATCAAACGAGACGGAAAAAAACCAAAACACGAGCCGTACTGTCGTCAACAAGGGCAGAACGGAAACGATTTTATGGACAGATTTCTGCACGAGGGAGGGGGTTCACGTAGGACCTTTTCCGAATTTCGCCAAACACAAACGGCCAGTACGGGAAAGGAAAGACCGAACTTTGGTCATGTTCCCCGAAATCAATCCGTCTACCCTCACATTGCAAGCGAGAGGAACAGCCGACAAAAGTGGTTCTTAGACAATACAAGAATTTTTGCGGATGACCTGAAAAATGATTTGTCTCTCCTCCAAGAGATGCTTTTGTGTGGACTACCAGAAGACCACGAACAAGAAGAGCAACGAAAAAGGGACCACCGACAAGAAGTACGTCCGAGGTATGCGTCTATGGACGATAAACTGAGGGATGATTGGGTAATGCAGCAACGGCATAAGGAAGCACAAGATTCGCGCGCTGCGGGAAACCAGGATGACAATCGGATCCTGGACTTTAGCTAGCACCTGCAGCCAGGCTTGCTTTGCGGCAAGGCGTGTGTTGTTACCGATAACAACACAACTTTGGGCGTGCTTCATTTAACCTGAGTTCAGGCTCGGGTTTGCGGGCACGCCTTGTTTGCAAACGGAAAAAACCGTAAATCAGGAGCATTTGGCATGCACGCGGGTTCGAGTCCCGCCTCCTGGTGTCTGTGGTTGGCACCGCGTGCTCGCACGCTAATTTTGTCATGATTGACCACGATTGGGCGTGTGCGCAGATTGGGCGGGGACTCAACACGCCCATACCAGACCCGCTTTTTGCAAGCTGCGGATGACGAGGTGGTACGGGGGGTCGAGCTCCGGGCGGCGCGCGCGGCGCGGGTGCCGGTGGTGGTCGTGGTGCTGCGACTCGCCGACCGCAATGGCGAGCAGGCGCGTCGCGTTTTCGGCGCGGCAAGCGTTGCCCTCGCGCGGTGCGCGGTGAAACTCGTGGTTAAAGAGTAGCGTGATGAAGCGCGCCAGCCACATCGGGACGAGCGTGCAGTACACGGCGGTCGCCCAGCCGTGCACGCTGGCGGCCGTGAAAAATGCCAACGTCGGACACAGGGGGTACAGCACCCGCAGCATGCGGATTTCGAGCGTGCACACCTCGGCGCCGAGGCTTGCAAGCTCGTGGGCGTAGATGTTGTAATTCGCGCGGTCTGCCATCCACCCGACAACCGCATACCACACGCCTTGTAGTGCCGACGAGTGCGGATCGCCGCTGGCGTCGCAGTGCTTGTGGTGGCGGCGGTGCATGACGGCCCACCACAGCGGGTCGCCCTGGAATGCCAGGCACGCTGCAAGCCCGAGCGCAAACTGCACGCCGCGCGACGTGCGGAACGCTCGGTGTGCAAAGTAGCGGTGTAGGCACACGGACATGCACACGCCTATGCAAACCCAAGTTACCCCACACGCCACGGCGACGTCCAGCAACCGCGGTCGTGCTTGCGCGCACAGCGCGTGTGCAAACAGCAACGGAACCGCGACGCTCGTCGCCACGTAATATGCGGCGGGGGACACGGCTTGCACGGCGACACTGGCTACCGTGCAAGCAACGCACACAGTCATCGTTTGGACTCATTTTCTTTTCCATATATATCTGTTACAGCACCCTCGCGCAATAGCCCACTGTGCACGCATGCGGCGCGCAAGCGCAATGTCGTGCCTCATGCTCACCCGCCGCCCCGTGCTTTGTAGGCATGCGTGTTGTCGTGTCTCGGACTCTGCACGCGCATGCTCGTGCGTCGTGCCTCAGAAATTACGCGCGCTCTCCGCGGATGCGGCGCGCAAGAGCGATGTCGTGCACCATGATAGTCACTCTCTTGGCGTGTATGGCGCACAAGTTGGCGTCCTCGAACAGCGATACCAAGTACGCCTCTGCGGCCTCCTGCAGCGCCTGGATTGCGCACGACTGGAACCTGAGGTCGCTCTTAAAGTCCTGCGCAACCTCGCGCAAAAGACGCTGGAACGGCAGCTTCCGGATGAGCAGCTGCGTGTTCTTCTGAAAGCGCCGAATCTCGCGGAGCGCTACAGTCCCAGGTCTGTACCTATGTGCCTTCTTCACGCCGCCGTGCGCAGGCGCGCTCTTGCGCGCAGCCTTGGTGCACAGGGCCTTCCTGGGCGCCTTGCCGCCCGTGCTCTTGCGCGCCGTTTGCTTCGTGCGTGCCATGTGCGATGGCAATCACCCGATTTGTGTGCGGTGCGTCGAGTGCCCGTAGATAAATACATTCGTGTTCGGAATTCGAACACGTGGAAATTCGACGCAAATAGCTGCTGGTGATTTACGCGTGTTTGCACTCCAGTCCATCGGTAAATCGGTGTTTGAAATTCGACGCAAATAGCTGCTGGTGTGTTACGCGTGTTTGCACTCCAGCCCATCGGTAAATCGGTGTTTGAAATTCGACGCAAATAGCTGCTTGTGTTTTGTCTTTTATTAGGATATCTATACAACATTACGACCAAGTTCGCGATCTGCGGCAGACCTGCGACCAGTTCGCGATCTGCGGCAGCCCTGCGGCAGCCCTGCGGCAGCCCTGTGGCAGCTCTGCGGCAGATCTGTGGCAGCTCTGCGGCAGCCCTGTGGCAGATCTGTGGCAGCTCTGCGGCAGCCCTGTGGCAGATCTGCGGCAGCCCTGCGGCAGCCCTGTGGCAGATCTGTGGCAGCCCTGCGGCAGCCCTGCGGCAGCCCTGCGGCAGCCCTGCGGCAGCCCTGCGGCAGCTCTGCGGCAGATCTGCGGCAGCCCTGTGGCAGATCTGCGGCAGCCCTGCGGCAGCTCTGTGGCAGCTCTGTGGCAGACCTACGACCGAGTTCGCGATAAGTGCGGGTGGATCTGTGAATAGATCTGCGGCAGATTTGTAGGTGATAATTGCGAGGAGCGGTGAGGTGAAGTTGAGTTGGAGGTCGACGGCACGTATTTATGCGCAAGTACAGGTGTGAGAGCAAGTACAGGTGTCAGAGCAAGACATGCTTTGCGCGGCGTAAGGTCCTGGCAGATGGAGCTTGTGCTCGAGATCTTGGCAGAATGCGCAGCGTACCAAAATGCGGTGGTCCCACCGGAATGCACAGCGGCCGTCCAGCTTTTGCGAAATATGCTGTGTGTGAAAGACAAGGCTGTGCGCCGGCACGCGCACATGGTGTGTCAGTGGCATGCGACCGTGCTGGCTCAGCGCCTGTACGCATGTTACGACGTGCCAGCGCCGCTGTTGCAATCGATTGTGCACGGTGTGTGCGTGCAGCTGCGGCGCGATTTGGTGACGACGAGAGCCTACTTGCACATTTTGGCATCTCTGGAAGACGTGCTGCTGCGAGACCCCGCGGACAGCGTGCTGGCGCTCAAGGTGCAGGACCGCATTGTCAGTGCGGTGGGCACCAGCACCAGCGAGGATTACGCAATCGCCTGCGTGTGCGGGCGTTTTTGGGGGGTGATGCACCCGCATGTCAGCGCGTGTGCGGAAGTCTCCCGGCTGCTGCCGATTGCCGCGCGGCAGAACACTGCGTACGTGCAACGGCAGGTAGCGACAGCGGTGTCCTGGCTGATTCCCGGCACGAGTCTCGTGTGTGTGCCGAGCCCCGTGCTACGCGCGCACCGCGATCTTGCGGTGTGTGACTGGGATGCGCTGCGCGCAGCAGGCGTGTGGGTCGACGTACTGGCGCTCGTGCGCCTGCACATGCGGCGTCTGCTGCTGGACACCGTGCAGGCTCGCCTTTTCCTGCGCGACGTAGCGTATGTTTGGGTCTGGCAGCTGGAGCACGCGCGCGCGTCGGAGCGCTGCATGCGCGACTACCTAGACATGTTTCTGGACGTCACCGGTGCCATGTCGAGGAAGAAGCCGACGCACGCGAGCGTCGCGGCCTTTGCCGCGGTGGCGCATGCGGTGGGGGTCGTGTTTGGCACGCTTGTGCACCTGGCCCCGGCGCGCTGCTGGGAAGGCGCGTGGGTCGTTGTGCAGCACCTGCACGCAGCGCGCGCAAGCGTATGCGACGACGCAACGTACACTGAGGCGGTGGAGACGATGCTGGACGCGCACGTGCACACGCTGCGTGGGCTCGCGCGCGACGTGCGCGAGCTGCTGCGCTGCGTCGACCTACGAATTGTGCCGATGCGCGCACGGGTGCACCTTGTGCACACTCTTGCGCATTGGCATGCGACAGAACCCGACGGCTCGCGGCGCGCGCACGTGCTGGACGCCGCCGCGCGCGTGCTTGCTGAAGTGGACTGCGAGACGTTTGAGACACACGCGCTCGACGCCCTGCTTGCAGACGTCGGGGCCGGGGCCTGTGCGGCGTTTGTGTCGTCCTTTTACATGCCCAACCAACCGTTCTGGGAGCACGGGCTCGAGGCGTTGGCGCCGCAGCGGTTTGTGGTCGCCGTCATGCACAAGCTGGCTGGGCTGCGCCAGGCCCGCCTGTCCACTGCGTGGCTCACATGCATCCGTGACTTTTCGCTGACGTTCAATCACATGCTTGCCGACGAGCACACGAGTATGGGCGTCCCATACCTCATGTCATGCACGATCGAGTTTGTGTGCGTGCTGATCATGCTTCTGCGGCGCGGCAAGCTGGCCCAGTTGCACATAAGCGGGCGCGTGATTGAGCGCATCATTGCGCACACCGAGCGCCATGTGTGCACGATGGGCATCGTGGCCGCGTACATTTTCCACGCCGCGGCGGCGCACAACCCGGCCATGTTTCACGCCGCGAGCGTGTTCGCGCTCTGCAAACGCGTGCCGCGGTTTGCGTTCCGGCACGAGAGCGCTCACCTGATGATCCGGGGCCTGTCGCGCCTGGTTTGCAAGAACCCCGAGCAAGCCCCAGCGTTTTTCGAGATCCTAAGCGACCTGCTGCCCGCACTTTCGCAGCGCCTGTGCACAAAAATCGCAATTTGCCACACCGTCAAGCACGCCCCGGCGTGCGCAGATCTTCACGCCGTGCTTCTCGCCTACATGTGTCCGCCACAGACCCCGGACACGCTCGGAAAGCGCGAGTGCCAAGTGCGCGCCAAGTTTCTCGAGTCCGTGCTGGCAGTCGTGCGCGGGCGCAGTGCGGGGCACGAACTCAACCAATGTGCACGGGCGACCGTGCATGTGTGCAACCGCGTGCTGTCGCCGCGCGCTGATCGTGTATGTGTCAATCCCCACCGCGTTTGCACCACACGGACGCCGCAAAGCGAGTGACAAGGCGTACGGGAATTTATTGGCATGAAGGAGGTGAGTGCGCGGCGCCTCCGGTGGTGTCCCCGGCGTCCGGGGTCTGTGCGTGCTGCAGCTTGTTGACCAAGACCTCAAACTCGCGCTCCGTGCACGCGTTCAAGTAGCGCTTGAGCATGTTTTCGTTTTCCGTAATAAGCTTGGCGTGCAGGCCAAAAAATTCGTACAGCATAGACTGCAGCGGCAAAATCTCCTGCAGCTCCGGGCGCGCGTGCAGGATGACGACCCCGTGCGCGGTGACGCCTTGCACGGCGACGTAGAGCATGCCCACGACAAAAACGGACACGCGCTCCGCGTTGACGCGCGTGCGGTTGCACTCGACAATCTTGAGCGTCTGCAGCAAGGTCACTATCACGCGCTTGAAGACCAGAAAGCTTTGCTCCGGAGGCGGGTTGATGCACGGCCTGGGCGCACGCACCGCGCGCACGGTGCACACTGCGTACTCGAACGCGCGCGTCACGTCCGACTGCAGCGGGTGTCCTCGGTGTTTGCTCGTGTAGTGCTGCAGCGCATTGTCCACCTTCCGCTTGAAGCGCTGTATTTCTGCTGCCCGGCAGCTCGCTGCCGTGTCGGAGTAGAGCATGGCGTGCACTGTCGCGTCCACCTGCTTGATCACCTGCGCGACGTTTTCGCCGTACGAGCTTTCTCGCACGCTGTGCCGCGCCCCGCCATCGGCGTACAGACGCTCGCGGTTCTTGTTGTAGCCTTCGACGTCGAGCGTGTGGTCCAGGAGCATGCTCTGCTCGAGGACCATCGCCGTGTACTCGCACACGGAGCTCGAATCCTCGTTGAACACGCGCAGGCACGGCACCACGTTATTGCCCCCGCGCTGGCACGCGTGCACCGTCCCGCACAGCGCGCACCCCACCACGCCAAACTGGATCGACACCCACCGGTGCTCGTGCCCGCCGTACCCGGGCGGCAGCAGAAACTGCTGCCGCTGCCACCAGGCGTGCCACACGCACTGCCCGCGCGCGCGCGCCGACATGCTTGCGCTGCCGGGCGTGTGCGCTGCGTCTTTGCTCGGCATGTTGTTTTACGCGTTACGTCCGCGCGTCGCTGCTTGCCACCGCTGTTTCGGCAGTGGCACACGCTGTGCGCACCTCGGCGCACTCCTGCTGTAGGCTAATCTTGAAAAGGTGCACGAGCCGCCCTACGTCGTCGGACGCACTCGGGTACAGCACCTTGATTTCCCGGCAGACTTCCTGCAGATACGCCCCAACGTCGCTGTGGACGTGCCGCATCGTGTGCCCCGGCTCCTGCTCGCGCTCCAGCATGTCCGGAATGTCCTCGTTGTAAAAGTGCAGCATCATCTTTTGCACCGTTTGCAGGTTGACCGCGTTTCTGCGCAGCGCGTGCACGAATCAGAAACTCGCGTGTTGTGCCCGCGCGCGCGCACGAATCGGCAACTCGCGTGTTGTGCCCGCGCGCGCGCACGAATCGGCAACTCGCGTGTTGTACCTCGCGCGCGTGTTGTTTTCCCGCGCACGTTTTGTAGCAGGTCTTCGCATGAGCTCGCCTTCGCGCATGTTCATCTCCTGCCCAAAAAACGTTCTTTATATACGACACACCGCCACGTTCATAAAACAATGCCCGCAGGCACCAAAAACTGGCGCAAGATAACACACGCTGGGACCCAGAGCGCGCACAGGCGCGCTGGTTCTCAGTGCGCAGCAGCGTTCGGGTGTGCTCGAGCTCAGACACCGGCGCAAGATAACACGCGAGGAGACCTTGAAGCGCGCCTGGGTGCGCTGTTTCTCGTTGAACAACAGCGTTGGAATGCGCAGGGTCTGCACGCCGTGCACGGTCTGCACGTTTTCAAAGCCCTGCCGCAGGCGCACGCTGCGGTATATGCTTTTTGACATGCGCAGGGAGATCGTCCAGTAGTGCCCCTTGTAGCGCACCGCCGGCACGTGCCGCGCGCACGTGCCGTCGCCGTCGATGGGCGCGAGCCACGACACGATCTCCTCGTTGTTCTCGAGCAGCGCCATCGCCTCCTTTGCGCACGGCGGCAGCGAGCCCGTCCACTCCTGGCCCTTGAGCAGCACGCGGTAGTGCTGCATGTTCACGACCCGCATGCCTGCTGCCGTGCGCTGCAGCCGTGCTATACTGTGCTCCTTCGAGTTTTACACGCGCGACTTGCTCTATTTTCGTTTTATTACTTTGCAACACACCCTGCTTGCACCTCAACACAGGTGCTATTTGTGGCAAATTATGACACTCGGCTATCTGTCTCGCACTCGTCCCCGAAAGACAAAAGTATTCATGCGGGTACTACTACTACACACGTGCGCTTTGTGCTAGTTGCGTGCGATTCCGCACGCCTGCCGACGCATGCGGGGCGTGTGCAGAACACACGTGCGCTTTGTGCTAGTTGCGTGCGATTCCGCACGCCTGCCGACGCATGCGGGGCGTGTGCAGAACACGCGTGCGCTTTGTGCTAGTTGCGTGCGATTCCGCACGCCTGCCGGGCCACTTGTCCCAACAAGAGCATCTGTTGGTGTGAGAGGTAGCGCACAGGTGTGATTGGTGCTATTTCCGTCAAATTACAGACACGAGACGCAAATCCCTATTTTAGCAATGGTATAGACTCGTTTCGTCACAGACAGTCAGGAGGACACGTTTGATGCTGGTACTAGCAGGACTACTGGTCAAAATCTGTGCGTTAGTAATCGCGTGCATGGCCGTGATCGTCGGGTGCGAGTGCCTCGGTATCTTTGTGTCGTTTACGGGTGTCTTCACGCACCCGCGCCCGCAGCCGCCGCCGACCACCAGGGCGCGCACCGTCTCCCCACGCAACCGCAAGCTCGTGCGCAGTCTCGCCGAGCGCGCCGAGCACACGCACACGGCGCAAGAGTGTACAGATGCTTTTTATTAAACTCAGACTTGCGTGATTGAGCCCCAGACGTAGCGAGGTCGCTACGACGAAAAGTCGGCGAGGTTTGTAACCAGGATCACCGCGATGAAAAACTTTGAGCACACGTTTAAAATCATATAGCACGAGTCGATCTTACGATTCCATGATTCAATCGCAACTGGCAGCACGGACGCGGAACACGACCTCAGGGTGAGACCGAAGCCGATACAGTGCACAAGCTGCACAGCTCCGAACGACGTGAAAAAAACACCCTGCGAATAAATGATCGCCTGCACAGCGTCCGGCGCGCCGTCAAGCCCGACGATGCAGTCCTGCGCGTCCTTCTCGTAGCGCCAAAAATCGTCGATGATAATGGACCACAGCGTGTAGTGCACCACCCAGGGGCTCACGTGCAGAAAAATAAGACGCAGGATGGGGCCCCGGGGCTCGCGCGGCTTTTTCGCGTCTTCGCAGACATAAATGCGCGCAAGGTCCTCGAGCTCGCGCTCCACCGAGTACCCGAGCAAGCACAGCAGGAGCTGGGCCCACAACATGAGCACGCCCTGGTTGACGCTCGTATTTTGCATGAGCAGCGCAAAAAATAAGATCTGCACGGACGACGTGAGCGCGTACTCGACCCACCGCGAAAAGTCGGCAAATTTGGTTACGGTGATTTTGCGCGGCATAGGGTCAAAAAACCCCGCTGCGTCGCTCTCGCGCACCGGTACTAACAGGCTGTTAGCATCGTGAGGGAAAACCAAGCTTGCGGATAAAACTGGCTTTGAGGACACAACCTGTAGCAGGGTCGCACTGTCATGGAAACAAGCATTTGGTTTCCGGTCAAAAGGCAGCATTTTCTCGCTTGTTTGAGGTCCAGGCGCAATGCGCGAGGGCACGGCGTTGTGCGGTGCTCGCACACTTTTCCAGTACCGCACGCTCTGAAACACAAGTGAAACGCCGTACACCCAGAGCAGCGCGACAACCGCGTCAAAGTCGTAGATCGCCGATGCCCAGCCACGGAACAGCCACGCTGTATCGTACCCGCCGTCCAAGCCAGTGGCCACAGGGTACCGCAAGACGGCGGGTCGGTCGTTCCACGCGATCGCGGTCTGTCGCGCAGTTGGGTTCGAGTAGCGTTTGACGTGACTGGAATCGCACTGGTTGGCTGCGGCGTCGATCGCGGTCACAAACGTGCTCACGGCCGCACCGGCCGCACACGCAGGCCGCGTGCTCCCTTTACACGCCTCGGCATACGTCACCACGCGCGTGTCAAAGACCGAGAACAGCCGGTTGTTGTCCACGCCCTGCGCCCGAAAGACAAGCACACAGATGAACGACGCCAGCGACACGAGCGGGGCCAGCAGCACCCACGACACGCGCACGCACGCGCGGCACCGGGCCATCGTTGTGCTTCCGTGCAGGTGGCTTATATATTGCTGTTAGTGCACGTTCGGGTTGAGTCTGCCGGGCACTCCCTGGTATTTTTATTGTGGATGGCGTGTCGATGGCGTGTGTCGTGTTTCCGTGCGTCGTTCTTTGAAACCACTCCTACGCAGCATATTTATAGTATTTCCGTGCGTCGTTCTTTCAAACCACTCCTACGCAGCATATTTATAGTATTTCCCTTTTCTTTGTGGTCATTAATGTTTTGCAAAAGTTTCCAGATCCTAATTGGTTTTATCGTGGATTTTTTACCTGTTGCAAACACCTTAAGATTTTCATTGATGTATCTTATGTCTCCGGTGTGTTGCGATATTATGTATTGCACAATCTGAATTTCTGGCACAATCTGAATTTCTGGCACAATCTCAAGTTTGCAGCGATACAAATACGTTGCGATAGCAAGTGCTGTGAGTTTCAAGATCTCTAGTACTTGACAGTTCCTGTAATTTCCGATGGCAGCATACACGGCTTCTCGCAAGTCTGGCACGTCAGATTTGCCAGTTGCCATCGCTTCTCTAGCCTCAGGTTTAAGACCATTGAAAATTGTTTGTATTGACTTTACATCGCCTCGGAGAACCGAGGCCAGAAGCCCATCTTTTAACGTATTGCTATTCGACGTCAATCCCATGTTCATGAGCTGCCCAACCGCAAAATAGTCTTTTGCTTTATATGCCCAATCAATTAGGCTCATTTTGTTTTCTGCTTGATTATCTCCTATTTTTACAATCTCACGGAGAATATCACTTTGGTCAGAAGATGAAAAGGTTGCAGAATCTAAAGACTCGATGCGCGTAATAATCTGCGAAGTTAACTTAAAAGTCTGATTGTCCTGTCGATGAAAGTTGGCACATGCAACGTATACTAGTATTCGTAGCTCGGTTTCCATTTCAGGTTCGGTCGGATTCGTTGACTTATTCTTATCAAAATCAGTAATAAAATCATGATTATAATCGATTGCGCCTCGCATCACTGCCAATCGGACGAGGGTCACATCCATTTTTTCAACTGCGATACGTAGTATTCTGTTCAAATTCGTTGATTTTGTAACACCTTCGAGCACGTGTTGCAGTTCTTCTTTTTGCATCGCTTCAAAATTCTGCGGGTCTGTGGAAGCAGCATGAGACTCAATGCTGCTGCTGCTTTCGTAACAACCATTTGTTCTTAGTAGATCGACAAGGTCTGTATTTTCGCCTTGCTGGTGTCGGGTGGCAATGTCCAGGGCCGTTTCACTCTGCGATGGAAACTTATTTGCTTTGTTCACATCGAATTTGCAGTTCTTGAGCATCCACTCTATCATCTCTACATATTTTGTTGCCGTTCTTGTCGATGTTTCGGGTCTTGTCGCACAGTATACTGCATATGGCAGCGGGTAATACGTGTACCCGGCCTTGTTCAATTGTGTCTCCATAATTTCTGTCTTCAACTTCTCTGAAAGCATCTTCCTTTCCGCGTCGCGAAAGCACAGCTGTACCATGGGTAGCAGGCCGTGACTGATAGCAACAAAAAACACAGGTTTGCTTACTGGCCACTCATACAGGTTTTTGTGCACCTTCAGGCCAAGATCGAGCTTAAGTGGGCACCCTGCGTTATTTTCCGACACCAAAACATTCGACATGTTCCGAAACAGCTGTTCCGCTTTGTTATCGCCTGGGATATCTGCAATTCTTTCGAGGTTGTGTAGCCAATAGCAGTACCAGTCGATGCACATGGAGCGCCTCTTTTTGCCGTCCTGCACGCTGAGTGTGCCGGTACTGCCGGGCAGGTCCGCGAGCTGTGGTGGTTGCACGATTTGTTTTAGGTTTGGGTAACACGCGTGCGTGAAGAAGCGAAATTGGTCGTTTATGTGCAGCCATATGCGGGCAAGCAATTTTGGATCTTGCATCTTAAGTACAGGCCTTAGCTCCTCTAGGCGCATCTGCTCGGCACTCAGAATGATATTCAAAAACTCTTCACGCATATCCAAAATTTCAGTCGCCAGCGGACATTTATTGTATATTTTTATGCTCTCTTGTAGATAGTCGGGCTTGAAGTCAGTGGTTGCTTCCAACGTAAAAGTGGGACTGTCCTGTTGTGACGACATGAGATAATCGTCGATCTCGCTGTGATCAATGTGCTTGACGGCACGTCGGATTGCATGCATGTGTTGGTTGTTGACATAACGTACCAGCTCTTTTGTTTTCTCCCTATTTTTCGTGTACCTATGGTACAGCATCAGCATCAGCCGAATAGGTGCATTGTTACACCCGGCATGTGTGCGATCGACGCTGTGTATGTACATCAAAGCATTATCAACATCTTTCGCGAGGAATTCACGCAATCCATTTTCGGTGTCGCTTTCCTGTTCAAAGCACGGTCGGTAATATTTTGTGCCAACACGAAGCACACTCGCCCTGTTGTTTGGTTCCTGTTTGTTTGGTTGCAGTGTTAATCGTTTGCTGTTGTGTGCATCGAAGGTCACTTCGTCAGTCGTATACGCTTCTGGCTCTGGTGCGGAAAAGTCAAGCAAGGTGGTCTCCACGTAAAACGGTGGATTTCTGCCCTGCTTCGGTGAAAAAATATACTCACTGCCCTTTATCGGCGCCGAATTGTCTGTGCTTTCTGTTTTCCTGTTCCAATTTGCATGATGGTTTCTCTGCTCGCGTGTTGGAGTGCAGAACTGCCCCGCACGCATTTCCGTGCTCGGAATGTACGGCTGCAACCAGATGTGCATGTTTTTCGGAAGGTACACAATTTTCTGGGGATCTGACAAGTCCTGGTAGTCCGTGGCAATTTTGATACTGCTGTACACCAAAAGACCGCATGTTTTCAGAATGTCGATCATTTGCATCTGAAAAATCATGTCATTGAAAACCATTTCAGCACGCGCTTGCTCCATAATTAAAAAAAGTGATTTCAACTTTGTGATTCGTTCAATATCATCACTGCCGTTGAAGCTAGACCTGTTTTCACCGGTGCGTATTTTTGCAATGCAAGCCCGTGCCAAGTCGTTTTCAAAAATTGGGTCTGCGACGCCGCTCCGAATGTCGGAAATCATGACCACATACAACCCCTTTTTGCTTAGCTCAGCGGCCAACTGCTTGGCCCCAAACTCTGTGATCATCTTGTATCGCTTACTCACCCGCTCCAGCTCGACGAGTTGAATCTTCACCGTTACCATTGTTTTGGTAGACTTACGTCTAACAACGACGTCTTGCCCAACGACTCTTACAACTGTTGCTGCGTAATTTCCGGCGGCGTCTTTGACTAAAACATCCACGCCTTTTCGCAGCAAGTGCTCGTTTAATTC
>Ga0181559_10000924_pt1 | contig 28285 bp, 21 predicted proteins | sample 011ome_21_FD_133752 | JGI IMG/M metagenome (GOLD analysis project Ga0181559, IMG submission 133752) | Coastal salt marsh microbial communities from the Groves Creek Marsh, Skidaway Island, Georgia - 011508AT metaG (megahit assembly) | ecosystem: Environmental > Aquatic > Marine > Intertidal...
ATTCATGAGTAAATCCTATAGGGTCCTGCCCTGTAGTATATTTTGACGGTGCGAAATTATTTTGACCAAATGCCTCACTAAGATTTAAACTGTAAGGCAAATTTCTTACATTCTTTCCATCATTTAACCATGACCACTTATTAATATATGGAATTACCCTAGACGCAACGGCTTGTTGCTTTAAATAATTTTCTTCAAGGCGATCATATTCCGATTCAATGACTGTATCAAATGATTGGTCTGGATCCGCATCTTTCAGTAAATCTATCAGTGTAGTAAAACCACCATCATCATAAAAATCCCTAACCTCAGGATTATTACTAATATTTATGTAATTACCATTTGCATCCGTTTGGTTATAGTGAGTCTCTTCATAATTAAGCTCCCCCATATTACTGTACATAGTGCTATAGAAATCATAATCAAAATCTCTAACAGGAAAGATAGAAAATCTACCAAACGCCGATCTGTAATCAGAATATATCGCAACTTGCCCGCTGCGAGTAATTTCTATTTGATTATCATTTAAAGTAATAATTACATAATCATCAATACCAGTGTATCCTATGGTTTTACCACCAGGATTAATTATAGGTTCTTCTAAATAAGGTACATAATCTCCTATTTGAGTAAACCCGTCTTTTGATTGTATATAGTCACCTTTTACAAATCTGTCTTGGTCTCCATTTGGTACTTTAAGCAAAGATCTTTCAAAATCATTACCACCAACAAAATTATTATTAGTATTAATTAAATCTGTAAACGGATAAGATTGTATTGAATTAACCATAAGTGGATAATCAACATAATCCATTGTAAAATTGAGTCTATTAAATCTTGAGCCTCCAAACCTAGATTGAACATAAACGGTATCATCGTTATATGAAGCTACGAAGAATCGCTTTTCTTCTGGTATTCCTATATTGATTGCATTTGTAATTGCAATTGCTATTTCCTGTACAGTTCCATTAGGATTAAAGAAACCAAATTTATTACCACCAGGTAAAGGGGCCTCTGCGGTACTTGCTGATATTTGACCAACAGGATTTACACCGTCAAAAAATGATATTCTAAAACCATTTGTAATGTCTTCTTTAATCTTAAAGCTACATGTAGCCTTACCTTCTCTTTTTAATATTTCAGCGTTTGCATATGCATCAGGTTTTTTAAACCCAGCTAGCTTTGATATATCAATTTTTTTATCAAATAGCCTTATTTGATTATCTCCCCACTGAGATCCTTTTTTAATTGTATGAAATTGATTATCTTTATCCTTAACATAAAAAATAGATTCCACTTCATTTACTCTAGAAGGCGTAGGTAATCCTGTAACGGTTGTAGTTTTTTCAGGATCTAAATAAACTAGAATACCGTTTTCATTTGTCATTTCAAACGGAGTATTTAATTTTTCAGATACCTGATTAATGCTAGTGATTTTAGGAAGTTGTGTTTTTTCAGTATTCTTATAAAAGCCAACGCCAGATATATCAAATTTACCTTCTTCTATTTCATTCACATACAAACCAAAATATCTGTTAATAGAATAGTCTTCTGCATTTTCATCAGAAAACAAAAATTCCAAGTTAATAAGGTTTGCTAATAGAATATTATTTCTTTCAAAACCTTCAGTAAAGAAGTATTCATTTTGTATAATTGTTGCATCCTTAGTAATTAATCCATCATATGAAAAACTACCCGCAGATGTAAAACCTCCCTTTTTGTAATTAATACCGTTCCATTGAATAGGCTCGTCTTTTCTCCAAGTAATATTAAGAGGAGATTTTGGAAAAGATTCTTGATTTCTATAAGTTCTAAGGTAAGATCCTAATAAGCTATTTGATGTTAAATCAAACGTTTTAATTGCCGTGCAATTTTCTAATACATTCTTTGTAAAAGCAACAGATGTTTGAGCATCAAGATAATTATTATTCTCTAACGATTCATTAATGTTGTTAACAGCAGCCGGGTTGTCTATTCTAAATATAACAAAGTTATTTGGTATTTGTTCATTCAACCAGATAGGAGCCAACATTCCCAGGTCTTCCTTATACGAAGAAGAAGACACTGACCTGGTACCAGCAGAATAAAACATTTCATACTGATTCTGATACTGTGATAATACAGAAACGTCTTGATATTCCTGAAAAACTTCATAGGCTAGCTCTGTTGGGAACTTACCTTCCTGAAAAAAGGTAAAGACGTCTTTATCATATGTATTTTTACCACTTAGTTTAAAAGCTTTAAATGAAGATGCAGCTAATGTAGTGTTAGCATTAAAGGATTCTAGATATAAATTATCTCCATTAGAAACCAGCTTAACATTAGCTGTAAGCTTTGGGTTTGTTCTTACAATACTATATGATGCCTTGTCAAAGAGTTTTTCAGCCATTTAAATTTCGCTTTTTTTATTTATTCACCAAAGCGATGGCAAAAATCAACCTACACCAGGCTCATTGGATCCTCTGGTGACAGCCTCAATATTTCTACCACCGGTCCTAACAACTTGATTTACTCTAGTTGCGGTAACCGAAGGGCTTAGCGTTGTTAAAACTTTTTCTAAATCACTTAATCCTTTAGTAACTGTCTGCGATGGGAATACATCTATATTTAGATTATCAGATCTGTATTTTGCAAACAGTTCAATGTCGTATTGATAAACATCTTGGTTATTAGGATAAATATCAAATCCTATCCTTTTGGCATACGTGACATTAACAGTGGCACCTGTGCTGTCCCCTGCAATATTTCCAATACCGCCTGAATTACCAGATCCTGTACCAAAATAGTCAGTCATTCTATATTGGAATACTAAAGGTATGTTTATAGAATTTTGTTGGCCAAACTGTACAACCTCTGCAGATTGAATTGAATCACCATTAACTTGAATATTGCTATGATCATCTGATGATAAGAACAGATATGATCCACAACTTTCCTTTCCTAACATATACTGATCAAAGTTAGAAAACGAATTTTTAACATTTCTATTATACCCATTCCCATCATCTACATTTTGCAATTCAGGTATAGCAGTTAATGAAGGGCTAGGTTGTAAAGTTTGACCAGAAGATGGGAATGTTGCACCTGCAAGAATGCCTGTTGTAGACAGTGTTGCTAATTCAACAATATTTTCATTTAGGTAGATTGCTTGTTGTTTACCTTTTTGAGTATCTGATTGAAGAGGAATAAACTTAGAATGTCTAAATAAAACATTTGCAGTTCCATTTCCACTGGAGGTACAATCTAAAAACGTGCCTGTCGGTATAGTTAAAGGTAATGTTACAGTATCACCAGTTCTTTCTTCATACGCCTGTTTATATGCAGCATAAGATGCAACAAAAGGGTGTGTGATATGTACCTCTAATGTATCGTCACCAGTAACAGGTAAATATGATGGTGCTGTAGTAGGTTCCCCTAACTCGTTAAATGCACCACCCCATATAAATTCCCCTGCTACAATTTGTGCACTATCAGTAGATCTGCCGTAAAAGTTTTCGGCAGTATCTAAATTAAACGTAAACTCGTTAGCCGGGTTACTATAATTATAAAAAGTTTCTTCAGATGAAACATCACTAAATCTACTGTTGATAAACTGGTTCTTATTCTGTGTAGATTGGAACGGGCCTACTGATGTTGTCTGTCCATATTGCCAATCTACATCAATAGTAGGATTAGTTAAGAGAACCGGTGTCAAATCATATTTTCTAATAGTGTTGTAATCTGCATCATCAGATGTATATGTTGCTCTACCGTTACTTTGGTTTGTTTGACTATTATCTAACCATGGATAAGTAGCAGGTAGAATTGTACTTCCACCAGTAACTTCAGTTAATGTATAATTTGGATTTTCTGATTGCTTAACCATTCGGTTTCTATTACCAGCTATTCTAGAAATTAATCTCAATCCAGTCTGTTCATTATTAGCTAAGTTAATAAAGAATGTTTTAGATATGATAGCACCCCTAGGATCATCAAGATTAGATACTTCTTGAGAATAAAAGCCAGCAAATACTTTACTTAATGAATTTCTTTTAAGCTTTGTAACATTACCTTGATCGTCTATTAATGTTACGACTAAGTTACCTTCAGCATTTTTAAGTATCTCTGCAAACAGATCTAATTGATTCTGCATTTCTGTTAACTTAGTAAATAAATCTATAGGGGTCTGGTTTTCTGACAAAAACCCTGAGGCAATTACCGGAGACGAGTGGGCATAATAGGTTTCATTTGCCGTAAATGAACTACTTAAATGTTGATCAATACCCTTTGCATTTAAATCTTCCTCAAGACTAACTTTAGCTAAATCCTGTTGATTTTGATTAAGAATTGATTCAACTGCATTATCAGAACTAAGATCTGCCGGAAATGGAATAATAACAGAATCTGACCAATCGCTTTCTAGTGGGTTAGATGGCCACCCTGCCTCACTGATAGATTTAACCTGTACCTCTACCTGTTCACCTTTTCTAATAGGTATGTCTAATTGATTAATATTTACAGCATCCGCATTATCGGTGTTTATAGCAACCCACTCATAAGTCCCTGTCATAGGATTCTTTTCACGAGGTCTTAAATCACTATCAATTATATTATAATTTGAAAAAGCACCTTGGCTAGTACCTGAACCATCAGTAAAGGAAAATTGATCAACTGGATTAGCAGCACCATCATCTGATAAATATCGGTATCTTATTTTAAATTTAACAATAGACTGGGTCCCTGTTGCAGGGGTAGACTTTTCCTTTGGCATTGGCCAAAAACCTCTAGCCCTGTATTTAGGGGTAATGCTTGATACTGAATTATCTTTTGATTTAGCATCAATTTCTTTTACCACGGATGCATATAACTCGGCCTGTGAAGATCGTTCTGTAATTAGACCCTGTAACGCATTCTTGTCAGCATCTCTCTCAACTTCAGTAGAATAATTAGTGGTTTGTATTTTGGTCCTACTTTGGGCAATTGCTCCGTCAAGTTCTTTGAGAGTTGCTTCTATGGTATTCTTTTGATTGTTTAGATCTGTTAACTGTACTATTGCAGGAGAATCGCTAACCTGCCCATTGATTAACTTAACAGCAAAATCATTAACATTTAATTCAGGGGCATTAGGTTTTACACCTTCTCTTGTAGTAGGAATTTTATCATCTGCAAAGGACAAAAGCATAGAGCCAAAATCGATAGCACTCTGCTGATAAAATTCAGCTAACGTTTGTTGGGTACCTGCTGCATTTATAGTAGTCAATGTATTGGTATAGAATGCACTCCCAGGAGACCAATTAACAGAAGGTATTTTAGAATCAGGATCAATAGGCTTAACAAAAGTAACACACCTTTCATTAAAGCCAACAGTTACATCAACCTGAACATTATCATTAATAGTTGACGATATCTTTAAAACGTCAGAACCAATAAGAATCGGCTCAGATCCTTCAACTAATTCTAATATGACCGTATTAGTACTTGAATCTAATTTAGTAATCTTATATCTAGTATTAATAGGATTACTTACAACCTCTAAGCTATCACCTACTGCTAACTGAACTGTATCATCAAAATCAGCATCAGCATCAGTATAAAATATCTTATTTAGTTTATATTGTTTCTTTTGGGAGGTGACAGTAACACCATTTATTTCTTCTGTGACAGTGGCATCTGATATTCTTAGCACACTAAATTTTCCAGTGTATCTTTTTACCCTAGGCGGTAAATCAACCACAGCCTCATCTAATACATAGGAAATGTTTCTTTGTACTATATCCTGTAAAAATGTAGTGTAATTAATATCAGACCTGCCTTCATAATTATTGTTGAAGAAATTAACCTTTGTCTGGGTATTTGTATTTAAAATATATCTTTGTACTATTGCTCTTTCAGTATCAATAGGTACTTGATCAGTTAAGTTAAACGAAACATAAAGTAAAGGGTTTATCAATTCTTCAAAGAACCAATTAGATTTAACATTAAAACTTTCAATAGAATTCAAAGAATTTAAATCAGGTGCCTCTGTTGGAACTTTAGCAAGTACTAATTTTCTAAATGTACCATCAGATAACCTTATTGAACTGTCAGAGCCGTTAAGATTAGTTATAGTGTTAATGTTAGATTGTAACCTATCTACTGAATTTTTTAAGAAACCGAAACTAGGAATAGTCACTCTTGAATTTGTACCATCTTCATTTTGAATATTAATAGTTACAGATTCATTGCTAGAAGTTATGGCCTGGTTAACCTTTTCAAAGCTTTCTAACGAATTATTAAATAATCTAAGAAGCTCTGGTAAAAGTGTTGATATTGAATTATTTTCAGCCATTGATATTTTTCCTTTCTTTTATTATTTATTTAATGATATCATATACAAAACTTAACACCCCTTGCTCTGTACAAATAAATTCTACAATAGGTCTTTCGGAAATATCTGCATTTGAAATAACTCCCATTGACACACCATAAGAACCGTTATTAAGCCTACTTGGTGCATCGGTCCATACTCTAATATTTCTTGATCCTATATTTAAGTTGTTATTAAATACCAGTCTTAATGTCTGACCGGTTTGCCATTGTATACTAGTATCATTAATATAAACATTTAAATCACCACCTGCTTCATTAACAGTATCCAACCTTAACATATTAGTATAATTTCTCAGATCAGTAAATACTTGAGGGGTTGCTTGATTTAGATTTAATGGATTGGCTACAGTTATTTGAACTTGGTCATTGTTAAATGGAACCATTAAATTATACTGCTGGTTGGCCAACGATATGGTAACAACATTTGGGACATTAGTGTTAACGTTAATACCAGATCCTTGTCGTATTACATCAGTATTATATTGAAGGGTTATTGGTACATTACCAGTAGCCAATGCTTGTATTTCATCTGAGTTTTTAGCAATAAGATCAAGTAAAACCGTATCATTAGCAAAAGCAAGATTAGCATTATCAAGTTGATCTTGTACACTGTTAATTTGTGCCTGTAATGAAGTTACATCAGAAACACTAGTGATTTGATTTTCTAAACTTTGTACTTTTTGATCTAAAGTAGAAATTTCTAATTGCTGGCTTTGAAATATTTTAGCTGACTCTTGTAGTTGAGCTGTCGCTTCACTGAAGAGCTGCATTGAAAATGTATTATAGTCATTAACGATTGTGTCAATTCCTGCGGTTCCTGGCGAAGCATCAAACCGTAAATTAATTTTAAATCCATAACTGTTACCGTTTTGCCCGGTTACTTTATTTGGCTTGTATTTAGGGTATCTTTGAATGTAACCTCCATCAGTCGTTGGGGTAATATTGTCTACCAATAAGATACCATATAAATTGGTAACTGTATTAGCAGTGTTACTAGTATCTACCATATCATAGTATACTAGGACTGCATTAAATTCAAATGTGCTTGCTAAATCAGTACCATTAAATTGGGGTATTGTAGAAATAGTAGGATCTGTTACAATTTGCTCATAATCATTAGCCGTAAAATCAACACTGATACCATCCAACTCCGATCTAACATAAGCAGATCCACTATATCCTACAGGGCTTCCGTAATCAGCAGGATATTTTCTAATATTAACATTAGTAGGATTAGTAAACGTGCTTGGTTCAGTGAAATATGAATCAGTAGTAGACGGCGGGGTAGGTTCATCCATCCAATTTGCATTAGGATCTGTATACCCAGCTGGCCCAGCTCCTAATAAAGGTTGATCATAATCATAAAATGCATTTATGCTTAATCCTTGTGGTTGTATTGTACTTGCATTCCTACCTAAAATAAATTCATCTTTACCTTGTATCTTTAAACTAGGTTGATAATTTGTATCAGAAATAGAATCAAATAAAATAGTAGGAGTCCCACCTACTTCAGTAGGTACATTGATGTAAAGCTCAGTATAAGCTTCTCCTGCTTTATCTACATTATTAACAATATCAATATCACCTATGTACTTAACAACTCTGCGATATTGGGTTGACCCTGTAGTTTGTTCATCTTCTTCAACAAACAAAGGTCGTGTTACACCTGGATTTTTTTCTAAATTTGTAGCAGCACGAAACCTTATGGCTCCAGTTTCCTTCATCCACTTAAAGAATACTCTTTCTGCTACCGATCTTTGTATGGTGTTATCGTATGAAGAGTCACTTATAATAAGCTCTTCTAGGTTTAAAGCATAATTTTGTAGACTTTCGGTAAAATTAACGTTTGGGTCTCCTTTTAAACCACCACTAGCAATCATACCGTCTATGGTATCAAATTGCATATAGTTTTCATAATTACTAAAAGTATTAGGGTCTAACTTATCAAAGTCTGGTATATTTAAAAGCACAAACTTTGAAAAGACTAACTTAAGGTTATCATTATTAAGTGTCTTTGATAAATCCCTAGCAGAAGAAGAAAACGTGTAAAACGTACCCCCATCGGCCTGCGGTGTTTTAATTAAAGGCGTAGTTGCCATGTATTGATTTTCTTTTTATTAAACTATTGTATACCCAGTTCCACCTACTAAAAACCAAACTCCATTTCCTGTGCCATCATCCACACAAAGTAAGTGTACAGTTTCGCCTTGTGCATTTAATTCAATATTGGTACCACCTGGTAACACTAATGGGGTTGATGCACCAGCAATACTGATAACACCTGTCTGTGCTTCAGAATATACAAAGAAAATTTCTTGACCAATCACACCATCATTAAGTTGAATATTTACAGTAGTTCCTAAGCTATTACCTACACGTTCAACTGTGTAAGGTGGTACAGCTGTACTGGTACCTACACTTATAGGAGAACCTGCTGCAAATGTATCATTTAGTGTTTGTGGATCTACATCATTTCTAACCAAACCTCCACCATTAAGATTAAGGTTACCTGTCATATTAACATTGGTTAAAATATCAAATGTAGAAGCATTTACATCTAACAAGATTGTACTAAGCCCAACTCTTAATGATTGTGTTTTTACATCATTTAAGTTAGTAATAGTACCTGCAGTAGGATTAAAGTAAACTTCCATTGCATTGATCTCACTGGTCACTATGTTAAAGTTATCATTTAACACTAGTCTGGATCCTGATAAAGAATCTGTTCCAAGAATTTCTGTTACGCTAATTGCCATTTCTTTTCTATTTTATTATTAAGATATTTCTATCCTTTTTATATTTATTCCCATTCGTATCTGTAAGTTCAAGTGTAATCTTGTAATTACCAGATTCTTTAAACAAATAAGTTAAGTATTTACTCTCAAAATATATATCGGCCATCTTAGGGTTAGATGTATTTTGAATTGTCCACTTAGGATTTGCCTTACTAGGGATTTTACATTTATCATAAACAAACATAAGCCATGTCATTTTAGGTAAAGTCTTTCCGTCATTAATAAACTTGGCAGTATTCCATGTTGGGTTACTGGCTTTATGTAAGCCTTTTCTGTATATTAAACTAGGACACCCAGTCTCACCAGTTGAAAAAGGTGCACCAGTTACTCCAGTTGATGGGCATGCCCTACTCCCATCTGCATATACAATATCTAAATATGTCCAATCACCATGTACTCCAAAATACCTACAGACCGCCTGGATGTATTTCTGATTATTTGAAGAGTCATAAACTACATTATAAACATATTTGTTTATGATATTATTTTTACTCGTATTTAAGCTAGCCGCAGCATCCGCTAAAGTAATTACGCTATTTCCAAAATAATGTTCTGCAGTAACACCATTTACATCGGTTATTTTTAAATATGTTTCTGGTATTACTTCTTTAAATTGGAAAAATGCAGGAGTATCACCAGTAGTACTTGTCATATCCCACCATAAATGATATGTGTCGTTCCAACCACCTGTGTTTAAATTATCCCATCGGTATGGTCCGCTAAAACTAACTTCACCGTCGTCTTGGTAATTTAATAATTGAAAATTAGGAGATGCCCCTAATCCAAAGTTATTAAGTATAGCATTAACTCGGTCTAACGATTCATATAAGCTAGGGGTTTCATCTTCCCAGGTAATTGAAGGCTCGATTGGTAAATTCCATAATGAACCGTAATCATTCCACTTATAAGTACCTTCACTGGACCATGTGTAATTTTCTTTTCTTGCTTGATACCAACCAGAATACTCTACTTCTCTAGATTCAACACATATAAAATCTGTTTTAACATTGGATGATATGTTGTTATATAGGTCATAAAGCTTCATCTCGACACTGTATGTACCTACATACGGTAATATTAATGGTAACCTATTATACTCTGATATAGGTCCTCTAAATATCTTAAAATATGCCGGAGACACCTCAGTCTCATCCTTATAAATAGTCCATTCTATTTCTTGGAAATTACCTCTTTCAATACCATCCCAAGTAAACAGTGTCTCGCCAGGCAGTTGGTTAAATAATAGTTCAGAACCTAATGCAGATTGACATGAAACCTTTAATCTATCTACGTTTTGCCCAAAGATCCTAACGACATTACCGGTTACCGTTACTTCTTTTGATATATCCCAAAATAGCCATGGTTCAATAAATGAAGTCTTTAAGGAAATAAGTTGGTTATATAAAGAATTTACCACATCAAGATCAGTGTCACCGATCGCGGCTGTATATGTTGCCTCAGTATTTGTATCAGGATCTAAAACAGTAAATGTAGATCCAGGGGCTACACCCTGAGGATCAATATCGAATGTAAAGAACTTATTGGCATCATCTAATTGATTCCATGTAGAATCTACATTATTCCATGTTATGTTTTTAAATGAATCATTTTCAAGAACGGTTAATGCTCCAACTGGAATACCTGGTTTATCCGGTAGGTAATATGAAGATTCTCCATCTGGCCATGCACCTACCTTATTAAGCTTAGGGGCATATCTTGTGAAGTATGCTAAGAACGCATCAGATAAGCCTTGTACAGTTACATCAGATCCGTCAAAAGGTTCTCCTAAGGGTCCATTTAAGTCTGGTCCTATAGGAGCAGGTGGATATACTTCACCACTGCTTATTGGCCCAGCCACAAGATTTCTACCTATACCTGATGAAAATGGTGCAATGTATGCATTACAATAATTTATTATAGCTTCATCGACTATAGCTTCTGAGGCAAGGCAAAATGAACTGAAAGATCTAAGATCCTCCAAATAGATACAATCATTAGTAGAAAGTTTAAAGCTAGTATCTATACCAGCAACGATTTCTCTTTTATCATTTCTACTGATTGTATTCACAACCTCTAATAAACCAAAAAAGTCAGCCTCACCAGTAATATCTTTAATTCTTGCATTAAGAGGAAGAAATTCTTTTTCAAGTTTTTTCTTAAGACCAAATAATTTAATTAGAATTTCTTCTATAGTAAAATCGTAGTTCTCAGTAGTAATTGGTAAATCCTCATCATCAAATTTATCAGGTACTATTTCATTAATTCTATATACCAGGCTAAATAAGCTTGTCTTTCTAAATCTTTTATTAGGTAAAGTTATAGACTTATCATTAAGCTGCACCGATGGATTAAATATGTCAATATAATTACTTTGAAAATATTTACCGAACTGTGTTGAATTAGCATCTACGTTTTTCCAAAACTCTTTAACTCTTAATGTATCATATCCAAAAAACTTAATAGCGTTAGTAAGACCTTTATAAGATCCAATAAAAGGGTATATGTTCGAACCTTCTAACATTATTTCCTTTCTCTTAATGTTAACTTCTGCAAAGTTAGGTAACAGTTCTTTAATGTTTGTATCCCTGAAGACGCTACTATCAGACTCCAAAATATTGTATCCCATATTTTGTGTCATAACTTTTAATCTCTCGTCTTCACCAATAGTTTCTCCCCAAAAAAGTATTTCAGCTATAACAGCACCAGTACACTTATCTTTAATTAATAAAGTTCTCTTAAAGGTATTTTCTACCTCGGATCTTATTGCTATATTTAATTGTAATGCCTCAGATTGAATCTTATCAGTTACAATATAGCCTTGTGGGTTAACCGTTGAGGAGCTATCACCGCCTAAAGGTATACTTAATGAGCTAACTATTTGCAATGGAGGACCGTCATTTTCTATTTCCAGTGAAGTCTGTGTCCCAGTATCAAAGTCCATGTCAAATTGCAATAAGAAAATTTCAGTAGGATCACTTGTCTCCCATTCTGCAACCCAATCACAAAATCCATCAGTCGCACCAGTAAAACCGGTCTGCCCGGTGGATACTTCAGTACCAAATGGAAATCCAAACTTTTTAGTATTAGTTGTAGAATCTATAAATTCTTGTAAAATAAAAAGCTGACCTACTTCAAATAAACCAATAGACACTTCTGATAAGTACACTGTACCAGTCCACTTATCCTCGGTTGCATCATAATCAAAATTATAATACTTACCGTTCTTATCAAAGAAATTTAAATGTTGCCAATTATTAGCCATCTTAATTTATTTTTTGATAATCTTTAGGCACTCCAAAATTATAATAAATTCTAAGATACTTAACTTTATTTATCCAAAATAACATAATAGGCCCTAAGTAGCTTTCTAAGAAAGTCCGTAATCTTTCATTTCTAAACATATAAGTAGAAAAAGAATTCCTCATTAAATTCTCATTATAATTATTACCTAAGTTTTTTAAATCCCAACCCTCTTCATAGGTAGCTTTATAAACACTGGGCATTCCGGTTCTTCTTTCTGTAAACTTATTCATATTATCTTCCTTGTATAGCCTTTAATGTAGGATTATCCTGCAACCTACCTGTGTTGGTACTCCTAGCGTTTTTAGAAGTTGCAATTGAAGTTCCTCTATTTCTTTTAAGTTCATTAAACTTAGACTGCTGAGTTTTATTATATAAGTTATTTGGAATGGCACCCTTAAAGAATATATTAAGAGAACTGATTGCATTCTTATTAGGGGTTTCTTCATAATAAGTGCCATTACGATCATCCCAGCCACCTCGTATAATTGCTAAATCTTCTGGGCCAATAACAACATCACCAAATTCATCTAGTCCTAGTTGTGGATCTTCACCTTCTTTTAAGATAACCTTTTTATTTTCAATGAGAACCTTTTGATCTGTCACTGGGTCAGTTCCATAAACCGGGACTTCATAAAAGCCATCAGCTATCGCTTGCTCATTTACCTGAGATATAAAGAACACGTTAACCGAGTCTACCCCATCAACATTTTCTATAATTGAAATTAAATCGGATCTTGGTATTCTATCTCTTCTATTAATGCTTATAAAGTATGTACTTAATTGTTCTCTAATTTCTGCATGTATTTCATCTTTATCAAATCCTTCAACATATCTTAACACTATATTAAGAGCATACTTTTTAATAAGAGGGTCGTTTATTCTAACCTCAGCAGTAACAATTTGCCTGCCGCTTTCATTCAGTATTTCATAAACCATTTCTTTTTCGTCTACGGTTAATGTAAATTCTTCTTGAGGTACATTAAAGTAATCAGTATCACTTGTAATCTTTTTTGCAATATCAGGTATTAAGAATAGGTATACAATATTGTCATCATCTAAATACTGATCATCTTTAGTGTTATAGGCATCTACAAAAGAAAAGAAGTCATACTTACTTAAATAGTAAATGTAATTATTAGGGTTAGCTAAAACAAATGAGTTACTTTGATACGGAGCAATCAACCTTGTAAATGCAGGATCTTCACTATCGGATCCAAACATAGGATTCCTTACAATATTTAATGACAATACTTCATTTAAATCCACTTCCTCTCCAGTAGGATCTGTCCCAGGGTCTTTAAATTTCATATCTAAATTTTTACCACCTATATTTCCAGCGCCTCCTCTGGTCTTTACATAAGTAACCTTAATAATAGATCCTAATGCAGGCGGTAGACCAAATTGATTATTTCCAAAGAAAATAGTTAACCCACCATTTACACTAGTTTTAACCATAACTGCTTCCTCGCCATTATTCATATCATATAAAGAATTAACGGTTTTCCACAATTTACCATCTACATGAACATCAACCATATATTGATCAGTTGGATCTTTGGTAGTTAAATTATAACTCTGAAGCGCTTCACCTGTTCCTGTAAACGTCTGATCTTCTATTTCGCCTTGAATTAATTGCACATTTACAAAATCCTTTGTACTTTTTTCAAGCCTAATGTAATCACTATCAAATTTTATAAAGTAAGATAATCCGTTTTGTCCTATTTCTAATGGGCTTAAATTCATTATTTGAACATAGTCTCCATTAACTAAAGAAGCAGCAGATGTATTTAATCTTAGCCCAATCATACCTTGCGCGGATATCCCTCTAGTAGGATCATGGCCTGTTAACCTAGATAGTCCATAGATAGATTCAATATTTCTTGCCCTAGAAATATTAAGCTCAGTAGCTACTGCTTCAATATAAAATAATATCAGTTCACCAAGATTAGAAACCACTGTTAATATTTGACCGAATGGAGATGCAGGCGTAAATACTTCACCAGCCTGTTCATATTGTCGCTGTAAATATTGAAATGCATCAAAGAATAACTCTGTTGCCTTTATCCTGGTTTTACTAAAAAATGACATTCACTAACATATTTTTAAAATAAAGCACCAATTACTCTTTGTTCATTAACGAAGATATCAACTAATGCGCCACTCCTCTCAACTGTATTGTAAAATTTTACTACTGTATCAATACTAAAACTGCCGTCACTGCTGTTTAAGCAATATGTTTGTATTTGAGTATTAATTCTTTGTGCAATCACAGCTTCATTTAATACTAAAGAAAAGACAAGATCATCTAAATTACACCCAACATCAGGGGCTCCTAGTACCTCACCCTTCCTCGTAAATAAAACATTTTCAATTTTAAGAATTAATTGTTCAAGACGTGTAGTTACCTCAATAACGTCATCGTTGTATTTAGGTGCATCAATGTCTCTACTGTAAATTTCCTTTATCATTGAGAATATTCTTTTATTATATATTCTCTAAGAATTTTGAGGGTCTTAGATTATATTTTATCCAGTAAAGAAATAGTCTACACCCTCATCTCCTTTAATTTCTTCAACGACCGCTGCAACTTCATCTTTCCCTTCAGATGAAATTAGGTCATAATTAATGGTAATGTTTCCTGGTAGGTTAAACTGAAAAGTTCCTACGATTCTAGCTAATTGTATTTTTGCTTGGCCGATACAATATCTAATAAATGCCTCATCTTGGAAAAGATCACAATCAGGAATTGTATTATAGACCTGGAAAATACATGCACCGTTCTTAGGTAACTCTCCCATAAATCTAAACTTTTTAGTAAGCCTATTATAACTATAAGAAATCTGAGCCTGTAACACTTGCCTAGAAACGTCAATAAACTTAGAATTAATTACATAATACATTAGATTTTCAGAGCCAATACCAGCACCATAGACATCAGAATAAATAAACTTATCTAATGAAAAATCTAAATCGCCTGCAGAAAATGAATTATCACCAAAGCCACCATCCTCACCAGAGAATCCATTTATTTGAAATACATTATTGACTGCCCAGACCGTATCAGGCATTTTTACTATGCCTCTAGGATTATTGACATCCTTTTCAGATAATTTATTATGATCTGCGCCAGTCTCAGAGTTATGACTGATACCTTGTCTAAAATCCTTTTCTTGCCACGCAGAGCGAGGTAATGCAATAAACATCTCCTCTACACTATCTTCATATATCTTATAAAAGTAATCTTTTGCTCTATGTATGATATGAGCCAATTCTTTCTTAGGAACCGTAAAAGGTATTTGGCATGCAACGGTTAGGTCATCATTAATTTCTTTAATCAATGCATCTAAACATTCAGCAGCATCTGGGTTACACCAAGTTTTATGTCTAGCCATATTCTTATTTAATTTTTTCTATTTCTATGATTTCGGTAGTATCGCTAAATCTTGCAAGCTCGGTAGCTCTACCTTGTCTAAAGATACCGCCTTCCATCTCTCCACTAAATACACCTCTTTTACCAAAGACGTAACTTTCTTGGCAAACTACATTCCTACTAACATATGACTCTTCAATTTTACAAGACTCTGCAACGGTAGCCCCAAAAAGATTTGATTCATATACAGATGCATTTTGTAAATCGCAACCAAAGATGTCACAGTTTATAATGTTGCCTTGTACAATAGAATCAACAATGTCAATACCTTGTATTTCAAAACATCTCATTAACTTTGCATCCTTTATTTGGATTCGTCCGCTATCTGCATCGTAGTTAATTAGCCCTTCATTCATATCAGCTTTAGTGATAAGCTCAAAAATCTTATCTCTAATTTTTGGGTAATACATTTCAACAATTTGATCATAGGTTTTAAGATCAATCATTAAATGTATATCTGGGTACCTTTCTTTAAATGCTTGGTAAGTTCTATAAGACTCTACAACAGTTTTATGCTTTTCTAAAATCTTATCTAATACTTTAAGGTCAACATCATTATATTGAGGATTGACTAAAGTTTCATATAATGAAGTAATGAAATGTTCTGTCATTGAAAGGATTGTAGAATATTTATTTTCGTAATCCTTTCCACCTAAGTATCTAAATTCTATATAGCCTTTAGGTACCTTGGAAAAGTTAATGCCGTAATACTTTTCTTTAACAAACATATAGTTTTTCCAAAGATTCTTTTCAGGTGATGGGTGGGTCATACCGCTTAATGGTACAATAAATTTAATAGACTTTGCATAAACTGAATCCTTTCTATTGGGGAAGGCTTCATATACTTTATTCTCATCAAAGTTAAGTACAAATTTACCTATATCTAATTTAGACATATTTACAATTGGTCCTAACTTTTTACCATCAAATGCAATATTAATATGGATAGAACATCTATCATTAGTGCTACCGTTTTCTCTAATCCATTTTAAGGTCTTTGCCATTACTAGCTTAGCCTCAACGAAAGGTAACGGTCCAGTGACTAACTCAATCATGCCGCTTCCGCCAGAATTATCAGGCTCTAGTTTAAAGACTTCCCCCGTTGGCGAAAAGTCACTATGAGCCTTTTCCTCTATTCGTATTTTCTTATTAAGACTTTGTGTAAGACTATCTTTTACTGAGTTTAAATCTTCCTTTGCAAAAAATTCAAATTCAAACCCAATTTTAGAAGAATGGATAGCATTAAGTTCCTCGTTAGTATACATGTTTATCCTGATTTGTTTATATATTCAAACCAGGATAGATGTTATACTAAGTTCATAGTAATTTTACGATCACTAATATTTACGCTACCTATCTTAACTTTAACAACGTCGCCCTTTGAAAGTTCTTGCCCTTTAAGTTTAGATTTATGTATTAATCCGCTTATACCTTTTTCTAATTCAACGAATGCACCATACCTAGTAACTTTTGTAACCTTTCCATTGGTGATCATCATTGGTTTATATTTTTCGTCAGCCCCATCCCATAAGTCAATTTTAGGACCAAGTTGACTAAGTATGATTTTCTTTTCTGATATAATCTCTTTAGGCCAAAATGAAATTTCATCCCCAGGTTTAATTGAACGGTTATTAAATAATTCTAATGTAGACTCATCCAATTCGTTTTTTGGTATTAGTCCAGTCAAACATTGATTAAATTCTGCAAATATACCAAACTTAGTAGTACCAGTTACAAAACCAGTAATATGATCTTTTATGTTTTCATTAAGCTCTTCCGTTGCAACAGGTATCATTGTTCTTAAATATTCTCGGTGGGACACGACTATTGTTTGCTTTTCATTAGAATATGTGATAGGCATAACAATTAATTCTTTACCTAACAATGATTCAAAATCATACAGCTTATTTAAACCTCCTAATGATCCTGGCATAAAACATTCTACGCCACCTACATCTACCCAATAGCCACCATGAATTAATTCTTTTACGTTACCGGTGAACCCGACAGATTTATTTCCAATTGCAGAATATATTTCATTTCTTTTGACTTCTTCTAATGCATCACCAATAGAAGCATAAATAATTCCTCGGCTATGTCTCTTAACTTTAATATCTATAATTGTACCAATTTCTAATTGATCAACAATGCCCTTATCTTCTTTTGTTAGATTACAGATTGCAGTATTCTTTTTGGAAATATCAATTAAAGCTTCTGTTCTAACTTCAATCTCCTCGCCATCAATTATCTCCTTTTTCTTTATTATAGAGATGACCTCTCCTTGTGTTATGTAATTATTGGATTCTTCAGACTTTTGCAATTTATCGGCTTCTTCATCTGCCAATTGATACATTTTTAATGCTTCTGTAGTATAAGATTCATTACTTAGTAATTTAGTTCCTTTTGGTACTTGTACTTTAATTGTTTTTGTGTCAAACGGATCGTCACTTAATTGGACGGTGATTTCTTGTTCAATCATTATTTTTTTGTTAAGCGTGATTATAGATTATATATTACTTTGCTATCATGTAATAATTATACCTAGCAAAGTCTAATTTGTTTAAACGATAATTGCTGGAGGGGATGGTGCTGTTGTAGCTCCAGTCTGAGCGGCAGGTGATCCTGCGGTTGCAACGATTTGACCGGGTGGGATTGTAATCGTAGCAGATTTAATATAAAGATCAATTGCAGGTGTTGCTATGTTTGCAAATACTGCCGCGGCTGCCTTTCTTGCATCATCAGCAACATCAGTACCTTGTGGGCTATTAGCAATGGTTTCTGCAAAAACAAACATTGCTTTATCAAATGCCTGCTCCAATGCAAGGTTTAATGTAGGTTGTACTAATGGCATAATTTATCTTTTAGTAGTTTATATATTTATAGAGATTTAACATTCTTCTTACTGAGCTGAGCAGCTGACATTGGAACTATTGGTGGTGAAGTTGGGGCACCAAGATTACCGATGTGCGTATGGCTGTTGAAAAATGCTTTAAAAGTATCACCTAAAATAATTTTTTCTCTAGCGCCTTTCCCAAGTTCTATTGATGATGAATGGTTAATGATAGTATTTTTGCAATTAATGATTGCATCTTTACAATTAATTTCTGTGTTATCAGTACTATTGATTATAAATTTTGCAGAATGAGTAAAAGTAATATTTCCATCATTTAGCATAACCATAGAATCACCGTTTGCATTTATTATTTCTACAGAATTATCAGGTTTTATATTAACTGTAGTAGGCCCTTCAGTTGTAGTGTAATCCATCATTAGGCCCTTTTCCTCAGTGAAGAAAACCTTAATACTTTCACCTTCTCTTTCGTTTGTAACATCTTCATTACCTCCACCAGTTAAGCCAAATGCCGTGTCATATATTAATAGGTGGGAATTTGGATACGCTGCTTCAATCTCCGCCTTAGCCTCATCGGAGGGGTAGAGCGACTCATGATAAACAGGTGAATAATAATTTCCATTATCAAATGTAACTCTTACGACACTACCTAATTTAGGAACTGAAAATGTTCCACTCCCTGAGCTGCTACCACCAGAAGATGCAACAGACGGCCTGGCCCAAGGCAATGCAGCAGTTGGCATTACATAATCACTAGTAGGATCACCTGGATCAACTCTTTGATCCATTTTTCCATATACTCTAATTCTTACTCTACCTTCGAATAGATCATCATCGGTGTCCTCTATTACACCAACCCATTGTGTACCTTTTAAGTTATCAGTTCTTAACTCTTTAGTTGTTAGCCTACCCATAAATTATTCAAATAAATTTTGAGATTCTAAAGGGGCTGGCCCAGAAGGGGCAGGTCCAAATACATTTGAAGAATTAAATTCTTTTTCTGCTAATTCTTCTGGAAAAAGATTAGATGACTGTAGAGAACTTTCTTGTGGTGGCCCATCCCCAAAAATATTTTCGCTTACTTTAGCAATAGAAGGATCAAATCCAGGCGTAGTTAATTCCTGGGCCGCAGCGCCCTGTAATGTACTAAGTAAACCTTGCGGATTTTGAACTGCATTAATTATATCATTTCTTAAACCGAATGCATTACCAAATTTTAGACCCTGTACAAACGATGCAGCTTTTCTTTGTATTAAATTAGTTGCACCTGTCAATTGCTTATCTAAAAACTTTTTACCTGCAGCTTTAGCCAAATCTCCGTATGTTTTTGGTTTTAAATTTGCGGTATCTTTTAATGCAGAATCATAACCTGCAAATTGAGATTGTATTTCTACTTTACCATAACTCCATTTCATAGAAGAGGTAGTTAATGAATTGGAACCATCATTAGTAACATTAGCAAAAACTTGCCCAGCTGCAGTAAGATCCCATAAACATTCATCAAACCGAAATGTCATCATGGAAGCATTTTCATTTACAAACTTATTTAGTTCATTTTCTGGAGAATTAGGGTTTTGTGAATTTATAAAATTTCTTACAAGATTACCAGTAGACCTAAACTTTCTAATTTCTACAACATCAACATAACAAGTAAAATACATTAAGTTAATCGGCAATACCGTTCTTCTGTATTTTACGTCATAGCATGCAGCTTTGTAAAGATTAAATAATGCGGACATTTTCAAATCAATGGCTTCTAATAAACCTACGGTGATTCCCTCTCCTTCTGCTACACCATTATAAGGTGTCATTGTAACTGTCTTATTCCATGCTTCTTGTAAACCTTCTATTGTTTGAAAATAATAAGGCCTAGTTTGTTGAATTTCTCGTAATCCTTGTGCAAAGGCAGTAAGATAGGTAGCTCTGTTTGTTTCACCAATTTTATTAAGATAGCCTACAGCTGACTCACCAGATGGATGTGATCCTAACTCATCAGCACCGCCACCTTGAAATGAAGTAGGGTCTTGGCTAAGTGGTATTGCAGGATTACCTTCCAATGCACCTTCAAAAAGAGGACTCATTATGTCAAATCTTACATTAAACCCTAAGTATGTAGGGTCATCCAAGCTAGTAACACCATTCCCTCCACCTGCAGCAGATGATGCAGTTTGGACAAAAGTCTTAGCATAATCATAGCTATTAGGAAATGACTTTTGAAAATTACCAACCAGATTTTGTAATGCCTCAGGCGGTTCTTGATTCCAAATTTGTGGATCTGCTGCCATTAATGATACTTATTTTTTTATTTATTCATTATGTAGAAGGAACCACCTCTCTTCTACGCAAATGGATTCTTTGTCTTAAACCTCCAGGTTTTGTCAAAATGTATTCAATACCAACTATTACATAAAACCCCGTTAAGTATTCATTAATGATTCCGTTTTGGCTAGTCTTATCACTAGCTACATTATCCGGAGATTCTTCTCTTCTTTGTGAAGCATTAGGTACATTCTCGTCATTCTCTGGCGCAGTAAGAACACTTTTTACATTTTGAGCAAATTCTAAAATCTGAATATAAATTCTACTATATCTTAGCATAGCAGGATTAAGTGCATCCAATTCTAAAACCATTCCGAACTTTTCCATTTCAGCTAAGTTTTGAAAATTAAGGATAGAAGCATAATAATAATTATCATGTACATTATCACCCTGTGTCCCAAGATACTTAAATTTAACCTGTTCATTTCGTGGACCTTCTACTTCACCGTTAATGGTTCTCCCTTTTGTTACAGGGATCATTCCAGGTGTATTATTTGTTAAAGGATCTACAAATTCATTAATAAATTCTTTTGCCTCTAAATCCCAAAATTGTGTATATCTTTTATAACCATTATTTTTACTTACTTGGCCACTTTTATTTACTTGTTGATATTTTGATATGTATCTAGCGGTACCTTGCATTTGTATCATATTACTTAACATATTAGGAAACTCATAATCGCTTTCGGCCTCGTCGCCACTTCCCATAGTATCTAAGGCATTCTGATTAAACATTTGACTTGTTTCTAAATCAGATTCTTGGCCAAATAATTTATTAACATCCACAAACGTTAAATAATAATAAGGGTCAATATACGATGTGAAAAAAGAATCATCGCTTAGATAAGAGTTTGCAGTAATATCCTTTATGAATTTTTCAGAAGTATCATATGGGTTAGTCCAAATTTGTTGATCTGATGTATCTTCTATGTTTGATGCATAACCTAATTGAAGTTCTTCAGCAACAGATAGTAATGAATTCCAACTCGTATTATCTTGGAATTGAACTTTTTCTGTAAATAGGTTAGGTACATGCATTCGCCCTTCAATCATAAGCTGCGACGATGTATTAGTAGATCCGCCACCACCTAGCGGCTTAATATCTTCAACCGTAAAATCAATTCTTATAGGTTTAAAGGTAGTTTCATTACCTTGGGATCTAATGTATACCTGAATAATATCGCCATCTTTAGGATAGTATCTTGCGGTAAATAAACCATCAACATCAAAAAAAGAAAATCTGCATGTAGGGTAAAACCCTGTACAACTAAGTTCAAACATCTCTAACCTATCACCCTGCACATCATAACCATTAACTCTAATGATTGGTATCATTGATGTAAACTTAGTTGGTTTTTCTTTCATTGAAGTGCCTTGAGAATTCTCTGTACCACTTTCAACATCAATAACTGCAAGTTCATCAAGGCTAATTGCTGGTTCTATAACCGTTAAGATATTTCTTTCTACTGCTGACATATTAATTTGCTCTAGTATTTCTACTATTTAGATTAGTACCTAGCTTAATCTTACCCCCTTCATATACTTTAGTTTCTTGACCAGGCTGTAACATATTTGGTGGCATAGGTTGGCTAACACCTGATTTACTACCTTTGGCCTTTTCAATTAGTCTTTGAATTCTAGATTGATCCTTTTCACTTTGTCGCCCTGTATCAATATAAGCTTCTTGTGTAGTATTAGGTCTTGACGCTGGATTAGGCCTTAAGTAAACCAAATCTTGTCTTGATAAATTAGGTATAACTAAAACATCACCCTCATTAACAGAAAAAGGATTAAAGATATTATTTACAACGCATATAGCATCAATAAATTCACCACTCCCAAAATATATTTCAGAGATTTTATCAATTCTTCCAATCTGATCAATTTTAACATAATGTAAAGCCTTTACCCCTAAGTCAGAATCATAAATAAAAGAAGGTGCTGTAAGATCATAGTAAAACTCACCAGTTCTTTCCTCTGTTAATTTGTTTTTAAGTGTTAATGATTTAATGTTCATAATTAAGAATCTATTATCATGCTTGTCATATTGGATATGTACTCAGCAGTATCACTAGTTTGTTGTTTAAGTGGAGTATTTTTAAGGTTAGATAAAGAAGAATTATCAAATGAACTAGCAGGAGTGCCTTGTGTGGCTTGCAAACCTTTAGAAAAACTACCGGCTTTAACAGACCCGTATGTAGCTACATCTTGTCCTGCTAAATTTAATATATCACTTTCGGCTGCAGCAGATGCATATATTCTACCACGACCTGCATTAAACATATTTTCTATATCGCCCTTATCCCTAGGCTTACCATGCTTAAGATCTAATTCAAACTTAACCTCCATTGGAAAATCGTCATACCCCAAACCATGACCTAATGTCATTGTTGAATTATCACAATACATATTACCCATCATTACAATAGGATTAAGAGGATTGCCTATTGTAACATGCCAATCACCAGTAGGTTCAGCACTAATCAATGATTTGGTAGCTTGTGTACCAGAAACTGCCCCAACATTTTCACTTAAAAAGCCACCTAACATATTACCTAATAGAGTTTTACCAACTTTAAGTAAACCGTCTAGTCCATTATCTAAATTAAATTCTCCGGTACCACCACCAAATACATTCTTAAATCCAGTTTCAACATCTGTTACAACACTACCAATGTAACCACTAAAATCACCTTGCTTTAATTTATTAATATCACCGAATTGACTAGCAACTGCGCCAGCACTCCCATAATACCTTTGACCTCCTCCAAAGAATTGACCATTATTATAAGTCATAGTTAACATATTACTTATAATGTCAATCATTGCAATTTTAGGATTAACGTAATTAAGAGATTTTAATTCATACTCAAAATTAAGTTTCATGTCTTGGCTGAATTTCATACCACGATCTCTGATCATAGTAGAATCAATAACATTAACTGGACCGATTACAAAGTTTGCATAAGTTGTACCTAATTGATCGCCAGTAGAATTTAATTGTCTAGCAAATTTCTGTCTAGAAGATATACCTTTAAATGCATCAGCAGTTGCTCTACCAATACCACCCATTTTACTGTAAAATGGTTGTTGTGTATATCCACCGTCACCGCTACTTATACTTTCCATTTCTGATTTAACTTCCTTATAGTTTAACCCATAAGACATAGTTAAAAGGTCTTCTAATTTATTACCAGCCCTTTCTCCCATATAGGTAATTGCAGTTACACCAGCAGTTTGCGATGCATCTACACTGGAAGAAGCTACTGCTGTATTGCCATCTTTAGAACCCGGTGTCTTAGTTAAATCAAATATATTATCTTCAACAGGTACCGGAAATCTTCTTAACGTTATTAGATGGTTAATCGGTATTTTCTTATAAAACTTAGAATACAAAAAGTCTTGCGCAGAATAAGATATCTTTGGATAATTTTGACCGTAAAATTCCATTACTTTAGATACCGATACATTATGTGCATCATTACCACCGGTTAATCTATTATTAGCCTGATCAAAAAATGATTGAGAAACATCACCAACTAACCCACCGTGCATCCCTCTAAAGTTAAAAAGTGCATATCGGTTAAAAATAGATCGTGGGACATTAATATTTTGCATACCCTCCGATACTCCAAATTGGTCAGGTAATGCTTTATTCTGATAAAAAGTTTTTGATATTTCCTGTTCTATCTCATGCGCAAGCCCTACGGATTCCCCACCAAATACACCCAGTCGGTCAGAAGTTGCTTTACTTGGGTTTGTTGGAAAGAGTGCATCATTAACACTTGATATTGCATTAGATAATGGCATATTTAGAGTCTATTTTTAGTATATATTCAGCCTAAGCTCTCAAGATACTTATCAATGTCAATATTACCTTTTTTAAATTTATCTAACCAGCCTTTTTTAAATCTTACATTAAATTCTTGAGAACTATCAATAGAAAGAGATCCTTTAAAAAATGGCCTTGAAGAAATATCTCTTATCTCTTTTAAGTTTTTTGATATTATATAGAATTGAACCTTTTCAAATAAACCTTGTAAATCATTCTTAGTCTTTTTACACATAACGGATTCTACTATCACATAAAATCTTTCCCTATCTTTTTCATCAAACCTTTCTTCCAATGACTTTACATTTTTATAATCTTCTTTCTTTAGTGGCATTTTTCTTGCGCGATTATCAAACTCATATTTAAAGTTCATATCAAAAAAATGAGATTTAAGATACTTCATATTATCATACATTTTGATAATGCGAATTTTGTACAAAGGATTAATAGGATCCCACTGTGTATCTATGATAAGTCCCTTTACAGGTAATAAAACATTAGGCCTACTAAATGAAGATAGTAGGCAATAAACAGTTTGACCTTTTGTAAATATCCTGTGGGCTTTCATTCAAACTCAACTACATTTTCAAAAAGATTAACTTTACCGTTTACATTAATATCTGAAGAATGATATATGTTATACTCTATATCCTTTGTAGTTAAAGATTCTACATAACCTTGTATTCCTTTAATCGTAGGTTCATTAATATCACCTAGAACATAAAAAATAGTAGTAGACGTTGATCTTTCTAAGATTGTTTGTAACTGTTTCATTAAGTATGATGAAACAACTGCATCAGAAGGTTCGTGTTGATAAAAATCATTCTTAGTTAACTTATTAAAGATATCCATGTAGTTAACACATTCAATATTTCTAGGCACACTCCCTAAAAATGATTTTACTTTTATTGCATCTTTAGAATATATGAAATTAAATTCTATAGTTGTTTCCATTCAGTTAATAAATCAATCTCGGCTTGGAGCTCTTTTATTTTACTCTCAATTTCCTTTTGGTTTGGCTCATAGTGAGTGCCCCATTCAGTTTTCATTCTCAGAACCTGTTTTTCAAATTTATTTCCACAATCTAATCCTAAGTCTTCAGAGAGTTCCCAAAAAAACCTCATTATGTATTCAAACTTATTCTTATGTTCATCATTAGATTCAAATACGTCAGTAGATGTCCATTGTTCCTTCCCTCCTCCATGATTGTCATCAATTACTCTTTTAATGACACCATTTCTAGCTGGCTCTAATACTATTTTAATCATTTGCTTTTTTCTTGTCTTCCTCTTCTCCTTGCATAGAGGTAATACGATCAATATTTGCCTGGTGAATTTCTTTACCTGATTTAATGTTTTCTCTTACATATTCTGACCATTCTTTAAAAGATGCCTCAGATTTAGCTTTAAGTATTCCTTGGTATTTAAGAGCAGCTCTTCGCTGCTGTCTATTTGGTAAATGAGTCATATGCTTAATTTTATTATATATTATAGGTTAAATTGACTAGCCAATTTTATAGCGAGTAGAAATCAATTCCTTAATGCTTTGCATTAAACTATCTTTAACAAAGTCATCTGATATTTGGTCAACAATAAAAGATTCTAATTCATTATTAACTTCATCTAAATCAAATGAAGAGCTAATAATTTCATAAATAGCTTCTTTAGGAACTTCAATGGGAAAGGATAAATTAAGTTTAATCTTATCATTCTTTTTCTGTTTATCAAAAAGAGTCCTAATAGGAGAAGCCATAGGTAAACTTACGATATTTTCCTTATAAGTTTTTGCAGCTTCTTTTAAAGCAGAACTTGGTGATGCAGAAAAATCCATAGGTTCACCTTGGATTGGAGATAAAAACTCACCTATTAGGCTAGTAGATACTCTTCCTCCGCTTGCAAATATTGTCCATTCACCTTCGGTACCGGCAACAGTTTCTACGGTACCTATCTTATCACCTTTAATCCACTGAAGTTTTACTTCTTCTGTATTTTCCATACTATTATCCTTTAGTAATTATTATACTGAGAAAAAGGAATTTGTTTAAATTATGAAGGAGCATCAGTACCTTCAAACAATGTCCATGTACATGTAAGTGTAGATCCTACGTGAGCAGGCTGTTCATCAGATGCGGCAGATGTACTCCATCCTATTAAGAGTCTTTCATTAAATCGGTTAATCGCAGCAGTAAGAGAAAATGTCCACTGCCCACATGCATAAGCACGACCGTCAGTTAGCGTATTACTTATGACAAAGTTAACACCACCACCTTCTGCTATTAAAGAAAGCGTGCCTTCGCCGCTGGCTGCATCAGCACATGCATATTTCCATAGAGAACAGTATACCGCGCTTGTAGGCCCACTATAAAGTTGACCGTTATCACCAGATGCCCATGTGGCTCTCATCGTTAAATTATCCCCACCTAGATAAGACTTATTTAAAACTATACCTGCAGGATAAAGCGTAAGAATATCATCATTAGGAAGGTTTTGACTTATTTGTAATTTTCCAGAAGAATTGCTATCACCTAGCCAGTCAGATGAAGCCCACCCTGCTCCATTGGACTGTAAATTAGTAATATTTCCTTGACCCACAGATCCAACCAAATACTCATTGTCAGGATTACTAAGAGATATCCATCTAGGTAAACCATTAGCAACCGTCATACTATTATGAGCAATTAGTTGGTTTACTCCACCTGAACCAGCAGGACCAGTTGCACCTGTATCACCTTGCGCCCCTTGTGGTCCTGACGGACCTTCTTTAACATAAGACCATGCCCAGTTCTCACCTGCAGATAGTGTGCCATTACCTGATATGTTACTCAAAACAAATAATGCGGAGTTTGCATTAAAGGATGGGGCTCCATTAATTGTCCAAACCCCAAACTGACTAGTATCATCCACTTGGTACGCAGATATTGTATCGCCATCCCCTATATTTTGTAACCAATTAGTAACCAGGTTAGAATTTATATCAGTGTAATTGATATGTAGAAGAGTCATAGAGGTAAGAGTAGTGTTATTCGTCCTAAATTTAGTAGCTGTGGGTACAGTCCCAATACTACCAGTTTCATATTCCCATCTAAGAGTATTTGATCCATCTACCCCAGCCGGACCTTGTGGGCCTTGTGGACCAGTTGCACCAGTGGCACCAACTCCAGCCGGACCTTGTGGGCCTTGTGGACCAGTTGCACCAGTGGCACCAACTCCAGCCGGACCTTGCGGGCCAGTTGCGCCTATATCACCTTGCGGTCCTTGTGGTCCAGTTGAACCAGTTGCACCAGGTCTACCTTGTGGTCCTTCTGGTCCTTGTGGACCAGTTGCACCAGTGGCACCTATATCACCTTGTGGTCCTTGTGGTCCTTGTTGACCAGTTGCACCTATATCACCTTGCGGTCCTTGTGGACC
>Ga0181559_10000925_pt1 | contig 28269 bp, 15 predicted proteins | sample 011ome_21_FD_133752 | JGI IMG/M metagenome (GOLD analysis project Ga0181559, IMG submission 133752) | Coastal salt marsh microbial communities from the Groves Creek Marsh, Skidaway Island, Georgia - 011508AT metaG (megahit assembly) | ecosystem: Environmental > Aquatic > Marine > Intertidal...
CCGCACGCACCCGCGAGACGCGAAGCCCATGCGCCACTTTTCCTTCCCGTGGTCCCTTCCGACGCCGGGGTCAGCAGAGGCTGACGCTCGCTGTCGCCCGTCATGGCGCGCACGAACGCGCGGCCGTGCGACACGAGCGGCACCCCAAGCGCGTGGTCGAGACGAACGAACGGGTCTACTCGTGCGTCGGCGCGCCTGCGACGGACGGAGTGGGCCGCAGGGACGCTCGGACGCTGTTTCGTCGAGCGAACAGCCAAATATCGGGAGCGTTCATCGGGAGCGTTCAACATCGCCTTTCGCGTTTTTCGGTGAAAACGCTCGTTCTCGCTTTCGAGAACGAGCTCGATCCTTTTCCGCAAGATGTTACAGCCGACGGCATGGGAAAGTTCAATAATGTCGAACGCTTCGGTCGGCAAAGCGCGTCGCTTCGCGTGTGTACGTAAAATACACGCGAAAGGCGTTCGCGCAGAACGACGATGCGCGGGGACGAGGCGCCGCTGCTCGTGTCCCCCGGGACGCGCGCGGAGGGCGCGTCCCGAAGCGCATGGGGTAAGGCGGTCGGCCTCGTATGCGTGGCGGGCGTCGTCGCGATGGCGGGCGTCGCCGCGCTCGGATGGGGCGGCAACACCCTCGGATCCCGGGAGACGTCGGTCGGGGTCTCCGCGTCGCTCGGCGCCGCGCGGCTCGGGAAGGGGTTCGTGAAGAACGAGTTCTCCTCTTTCGAGCCCGGGTGCGAGGCGGACCTGCGGCACAACCAGTGCGGCCCGTACGGCGAGTTCTGCGGCTGCATGGACATCCAGGAGGGCGTCGCCGCGGCGACCGGGCGGGCCATCGCGGATGCGCTGCAGCACACCAACATCTTCTTCGTCGGGGACTCCACGTCAAAGATGGCGGTGCAGCACGGGTGCAGGACGCTCCTGGACCCGCTGCACGACCCGCACGGGGCGTCGTGCTTCCGTGAGGACGGCATGCCCACCGTGTACGCCGTCCCCGCGAACTTGCGGCCGCTGCGCCCCGAGCCGCTCGCCTTGTCCGTCGACGACCGGTGCTGCGAGGACGGCGCGAGCGCCGAGACGGGGGGGGCGTGTTGCATGACCATGTTGGAATCCATGGTGGGGGGCTGGTGCGGCGTGAAGGCCGAGGCGACGGGCGAGATCGGCGGCTTGGGGTTCGTGCACATGGCGAGCTCGTTCAAGGACGTGCCTGAAGTGCCGTGCGAGTACACGCACGGCGCGTTCATGCCCGCCGCGTTCGCGCCGCGCGCGGCGGCGGCGGTGAATCAGTTTGCCAAGCACGTGCGCGCGTCGAGCGCGAGCGCGGAGAAGCGGACGGTGGTGATGATCGACGTCAACGTGTGGATGGGGTACGAGGAGGAGGCGGACCGGTACTACGCGCAGATCATCGACCAGACACGAGCGGCGATCTGGGCGTCGCAGCTCCCGAACGAGCGGACCACGCTCATGCTCAAGACGCTGTACACGTGCGGCGACGACGAGCAGTGGCACTGCTCGGAAAACAACGCCGCGGCGAAGCGCGCGGCGGAGGCGAAGGGCGTGCCGGTGTTTGACTTTGCGGAGACGTTCAAGACGCAGGGCTTGCACCCTGAGACGGCGCTGAGGCAGGACGGGATCCACCAGATGCCGGAGACGGCGCTGTACGAGCTGTACGCGCTGCTGGACTTCGTCAAGGAGTACCACGCGCGAGCGGACGGAGGCGCGGAGTAGACGAAAGGGGGTGAGGAGAAACTGTACTGTAGTCTACTTACACCAAGCAAATTTTTACCGTACGTCGTCGTCGAACATGTCGTGTCGAAGCTTCTCATCAAGCCAAACGAGATTATTCTTTCGTTCGATCGGAGGTCCCGTTCACCGGGTTTTTCGGGTGATTCACCGTTGATTTCGGGTGTTACCACGAAATCCGACCGGGAAATCGACCGGTTCACCGGAGGCGTCCGATTAAAAATGTCGTTTTTAGCCTGTAAGAAAACAAGAGAGTTGTATCACGCTTGCGTGCTGCGCGCGCTCCGCACGCATTCCTTGCCGCGCGGCGATCGCTGACGCGCGGGTCGAACGGCATGGCCCCCAAGTCCCCCGCCGACGAGGGGGTGCCTCTGCTTCGCGCGCGCGATGCCGCGCCCTCCGGGTTCTCCGGGTTCTCCGCCCGATCGATCCTGCTGGGCGCGGTCTGCGCGTGCGCGTGCGTGCTCGGCGTGATGCAGGCGGTGCGCGTGGTGTCCTTCTCCCCCGGGGGCGCGGGCTTCCACGCGCTGCTCGGCCAGAACCCGTACGGACTGAACAAGGCGCTCGTCCCCGAGCGCGTCACGCTCGTCGCGGCGTGCGCGCTGGTGGAGGAGCGCGTCCCCGCGTTTCAGACCGCCATCCAGTCGTGGGCGGCCGCGGCGAAGGATGGCCCCATGGGCAAGCGCGCGTTCGACCGCGTGGTGATCGTGGACTGGTCCTCCGACGCGAACCTGTGGCAGCAGGTTTTGAACTTCTGGAACGTCGACACGCCGTTGGACTTCTTCCGCGTGCAGGACGCGAACGGCGCGGACCTGGACTGGGTGCTGTCCAAGGCGTACAACTTCGGCTTCGACAAGGTCACGACCGACGTCATCATGAAAGTCGACTGCGACACCTTCGTCGCGCCCGGTTTGCTCGAGCTGAACCCCATCGAGGCGAACGACGGCTCGAAGCGCGTGTTCCGGTACGGCGACTACCGCGCCGCGCAGGACGACAACGAGATCCACATCAACGGGTGCGTGATGGCGACCAAGAGCACCATGAAGAACGTCAACTACTACGACGAGCGCCTGCAGCAGTACGGCTGGGACGACACCAACTTCTACGACCGCCTGTACGCGTCGGGCGCGATGCCCATGAACATCACGCGCCGCAACGGCGCGGGGAAGACCATGATCACGCACGTCTGGCACCCGCACAGCGACGCGACGCAGGCGGAGCGCGTCGTCTCCTCGTGCCAGAACCGGTGCGCCATCAACCACGTCGAGAGGCAGCACGCGTGGGCGACGCTGCCGCGCGCGGAGTACTGGAAGACGAGCGACACGTTCCCCGGAGGGTACGCGCCGGAGAACGCGTTCATCAAGTACGAGATGCACCGGGGCGGGGAGCTGCCCAGCGTGGAGGACGTGCTCGGGAAGGAGGTGTCGGACCTCATCGTCACGTTCTGCCGAAACGCCGAGTACGCGGCGACCAAGTGCCACAACGGGTGCGACTGGGGCAACGGGTACATCCCGCAGGAGGAGCTGGCCTGGGACGCCGAGGTGAAGAAGGCGACGCAGCAGCTGCAGGCGCTCGCGCACTGATCAGCGCGGACGATCGAGATGGACGATCGAGACGATACTTCAAGACTTCAAGACCGGGTGTCGCGAACGCGGACGACAAGGCTCAATTGACTTTTAACGATTTCATGCTTTAAAGTACACGCGCCGCGCGCTCGTATTTTTACTCGTACAGAGACGTCTCGAAACGTCGAAACGACTTTTTTTATCCGCGAGGCGGTCCCCTTTTCGCGGGATCCCGTTTCGTGGGATCCTCATTCGTCCTCCGGCCGGAACCGCGCCTGGATCTCCTCCCCTCGCTTGACGTTCGAGAGGTTGGCGTTTTTGTTTTTCGGCAGACGCCGCGCCTTTCCCCGCGTCTGCGCCTGGAGCGTCTCGGCGGTTGCTTCGAACGACTTCGCGTCGACGCGCCGCCACAGATCCGCCTCGGCTTCGTCGTCGAAGTGCCGCATCAGCTCCCGGACGTCCACCGCGGTGACGGCGCCGTCGCCGTCCACGTCGAACGAACGCACCATCGCCTCGGCCTCCTGCTCCACGGAAAGCGACGCGGTGTGCGCCGCGAGCGCGGCGGCCACCTCGGCGGTCTGGAGCTTGCCGTCGCCGTCCGTGTCCATCGCCTCGAAGCTCGCCGCGTTCAGCAGCTCGCTCCAGCGCCGGCGCGCTAGATGCTTCACGACGAGGATCTTGAACGGGATGCCGTCGCTGCCGCAGATGGCGGAGGCGTCCGGGTTCTCCAGCGCGTCCGCGACGCACCGCTCGTCGCCGCCGCACGCCTCCTCGGCGAGCGCGGTGGACATCGCGCGGCCGATGTCGCGGAAGGCGGGGATGTCATCCGCGCCGTCCAGCAACCCCGCCCACGTCACGACCCGGTACGTCCGCGCCGCGTCGACGGCTTTGCCGCGAACGGTGAGAAGCTCAAAGTCGAACGGATCATCCGAAGACGCGTCCTTTTCACGACGAGGGCGTCGCGCGACGGCGACGCCCTCGTCCCACTGCAGGTACCCGCCCCAGCTCCCGCCCTCGCGCGACTTGCGGATCTGCTCCGCCTCGGAAAACGCCACCGCGCGCGCCAGTTCGGCGCCGCTCATCTCGAGCGTCACGACGTTGTTCTCAAACGGCACCTCCGCCACCAGGTCGCCGTACGTCAGCGGCCCCAATCCGTACTCGGCGTTGCCGCGGATGCCGCCTGAGTTGTACAGGCACACGTCCGCGCGGCACTCGTCCCGCAAAATCGTGGCGAACAGCGTGCCGAGCGAGCACTGCCCGCACCGCGAGTCCCGCGAAGAGAGCGGCCCGATTCCAAGCCGCGCGGCGTGCTCGTGGAGCGAAAGCGTGTGCTGGTTGAGCCCGCGCAGAACCTCGCTGCGGGCCCAGATGTCGGCGTCAATCTCGGGGTCCGTGCGGTACCCGCGCAGCGAGTACATGCGCGCAGAGACGCGCACGCGCGATCCCGGGCGAGTCACCGCCACCTCGGCGCCCAGCTCGGCGCCCGGCGCCACGGAGGGCGCCGTCGGGTCGCGCGGCGTCGCCGCGCCCGCGTGTAGCGCCGCGTCTACGGCGGCGTCCTCTTCGGTGACGAAACGCGATTCGCCGCCGCCGGCTCCCTTCTCGGACGTCTTCGTTTTCCCGGGGGTCAGGTCAACGAACGCGGGCACGACGTTGTTCGCCGCCTCGGAGCCGCACGCGTCGTTCTCGCTTTCGAACGCGCACGACTCGTCACCTTCCGCGTCCTCCCCGAACTCCTCCGGGGCGGCGTTTTCGTTTTCGTCTTCGGCGCGCGTCTGCCACAGCCCCCCGCGGCCGAACTCGTCGTGGTGCGCGCGCGCGGCGTCAGCCACTGCCGCGGCGCGCGCCTCGGCGGCCGCCATCGCATCCAGCGCGGCGGCGGCGGCGTCCGCGTCGCACGCGCCGCCGCGGTCGGACCCGCGCGCGCTCGACGCCGGCACGTCCACGGTGACGACGACGACGTTCTCGGCGTCCATGCCGGCTTTGACGCAGAGCGTCCCGGATTCCTCGTTGACGCACTCGTGCGCGGCGCGCGAGGCGGAGGAGGCTTTCGAGGAAGCGGTGCGATGCTGCGCGATCCTCGCCGCGGCGTTGGCGCCGTGCCCCATGCGTCCGGCGAACGGCGTGTGCTCGTGCCCGCCGAGGATCGCCGCGAGCTCGGGCACCTCCTCCGCCAGACGCGCGTCTTCGGGCAGGGTCTGGTGCGTCAGCGCCACGACGGCGTCGACGTTCGGAAGCAACGCCTTCGCCGCGGCTTTGGCGAGCGGCACGCACTCCGCGAACACCACGCCTTTGGGCTTGCGCGCAGACGACAGAGGGGTCGACGTGGTGCATAAACCGAGAAGCCCGATCCGCACGCCGCCCACGTCCACGACGGACGACCGAGGCAGCGCGTCCAGAAACGCCCCCGCGCTTTTCTCCAAATGTTCGAATGAAGACGCCTCGGGGTAGGGCACCGCGTTCGCCAGCGCGCGCCTGGTGGCGTCCTTCGTGACGTGCTCCTCGCCCTCAGGACACGCGAACACGTTGGTGTTGACCACCTCGGCGTCCAGCTCGCCCAGGCGCTGGCCGAGGATCTCGATGCTGTGGTCGAACTCGTGGTTCCCCAGGCACGCGTGCGTCACCGGGATGGCATTCATCGCGCTCACCGCGGCGGCGCCCAGGTCCAGCGAGGACAGGAGCGAGGGCGACAGGAAGTCACCGTTCAACGTGCACAGGTACGCCTCGCCGGGCTGGACGTTGTCCTGGATGAAACACTTCAAGGCGGAGAGGTTCTGGAGCTCGTACACTGTTTTCCATTTTTTTGAAAAGGTGAAAAGGTGAGCACGGAAAGCGTCGACCAAAGTTTCGGGGAAAGATCTCCGACGCGTGGCGTTTGTGCGCCAATTTCTGACGTTTTCCCGGGAAGCCCGAGGCCGAGACGCGGATGGACGGCGGGTCGAGATGCGGGTGTCCGGGCGAAGCGCGACGCGCGCGCGTCGCGCGTCGCGCCGACCCGTCTCGAGCGCGAGGCGAGAGACGCGGTCGCGGGCGCGCGCGCGCCGCCTCTCCGCCCGTCGCGCGTCGACACGTCGCGCGCGCGCGACGTGGTAAAAACGAGGAAGATACGCTCCAGGCTGGCGAACGTTCGAATGAAGCGTCAGCGCTCGCGCGCCTCGCGTGGGGACGCACCGTCGTTCACGCTGAAGATCTTGAGTCGTCGCGGCGCGCTCGCGTCTTTCGGCACGTCGGCGTCGTCCGCGCCGGCGAGCGCGTACGTCACGACGGAGACGCGCGGTCGGCGCGCCGGCCTCGCGCGTCCCGCACCCGCGGGAACGCGAGGGCCTCGACGGGCACCCGCGCGAGATCCGGTCGCTTCGCCGACGCGTCGCCCGAACGCCCCCGCTCGCGTCGTCGACGAGCTCGCCGTCGACGCCATCGACGCGCGCGTCGTCGATGTCGACATGGCGTGCGTCCTCAAACCGCGCACACCCCTTTGACCCGCGCGACCGCTAGGCACCGCGCTCGCGTTCAAAAGTTTGATATTTTGGCGTCCTGTGTGCCGTTCGCGAAACTCGGGTCAATCGAGGGTCTGCGCGCGGGTCACTGACAGGCTGCCACCTGCCGATAAGGTTTCGCAGTCTGCGAAAAGCTCCGTCCAACAAAAACGTGCCGACTGAAAACGCAGTTCGGACCGCGCGGTGACTCGCGGCATGCGCGCCGCCGCGTCGCGAGGCGTCGCGCGGGCGCCGCGGCCGCCCGCATGGCGCCGTGCCCCCCGCCGCGGAGCGTGCACGCGCGTTTCCGCGTCTCCCGGGGACGAGCCGAGGGACGCGCTGGGCGGGCAGGACTTCATCTACTCGCAGCGCAGCGGCGTGGCGGAGACGCTCTTCAAGGGTGACCTGCTGGGCGTGGATGCGGACGTCGTCGCTGACCTGCGCGCGCGGGGCGAGTCTTCCCGGGACCTCAGCTTCATTCGGGGCACATACCACGTCCCCGAGCGGTTCCTGGAGCGGTTCGCCACGCACGTCGCGAAGAACCTCCTCGTGAACGACGAGGATGATGATGATGTTGGTTTCGATGATGATGTTGGTTCGAGTGACGGAACCAAAAAAAAAACAAAAAAAAACACGACGCGACGAAGCTCGGGGGGTTTGCGCGCCGCGGGCGTGCCTCTGATCCTCGGCATCTGGGGCGGGAAGGGCTGCGGTAAGACGTTCAACGTCGAGCTGTGTTGCCGTGACATGGGCATCACGCCCTTCGTCGTGTCCGCGGGCGAGCTGGAAGACCCCGTGGCGGGCGAGCCCGGCGCCGCGCTCCGGCGCGCCTACGTCGCCGCCGCCGACGAAGCGGCGCGGCGGGGAACGCCGAGCGTGCTGGTGGTGAACGACCTGGACGCCGGCGTCGCGAGATTTCGGGACGACAAGGTGACGGTGAACAACCAGATCGTGCAGGCGAGCCTGATGAACCTGTGCGACGCGCCCACCGCCGTCGCGCTCGGCGACCCCAAACGCGCGGACCGCCGAGACTGGGACTCGCGCGAGGAGCGCGCGCGCGACGACGACGGCGACCGACGCGCCGACGCGAATAGAAAAAAGCGCTTCGGGAACGTGAAGTGTCGCCGCGTGCCGATCGTCGTGACCGGGAACGACTTCTCGCGGCTGTACGCGCCGCTGACGCGCTCGGGGCGGATGGACCTGTGGCACTGGGAGCCCTCGCGCTCGGAGATCGCGGAGATGCTGCACGCCACGCTGGCGCCCGCCGCGGGCGAGGACGCCGGGACGTTCGGGTACGGCGGAGAAGAGGACGCGCGCGCTTTGGTGGCGCGGTTCCCGGACCAGCCGCTGGACTTTTTCGCCGCCGCGCGCGCGGCGTGCGCGGACGACGCCGTGCGCGCCTGGGTCAAAGACGGGGGGCTCGATTCGGAGAGACGCGCGTCTCTCTCTCCAACGCGAAACGCGAGTACGTCAACGCGTTTCGGTTTCGGCTCGCCGCCGAAACAAGACGTCTCGTTGCCCGCGCTGCTCCGCGCGGCGACGCGCGTCGCCAGAGAACAACAAAACGTGCTGGACGCGAACCTGGCGCGCGAGTACGTCAACGCGTGGACCGAAAACCTGAGCGCGGACGAGATCCGCGCGCGCAGGCGCGCCGACGCCGCGCGCGCGCGCGCGCCGGAGGCGCGGAACGTCCTCGACGCGGACGCCGCGGAGCGCGCCGAGCGGCTCCGCGCGGCGCGCGCAGACGCGGAAGCGCGCGCGCGCGCTGAGACGCGCGGCGCGGCGCGCGCCGCCGCCGAGGCCCTGTCGACGGCGTCCGCCGAGGCGGCGCGGCTCGGCTTGACGAGCCCGGTATTGGTGGGCGCGCGAAACACGCGACTTTTCGACGGAGAAGAGGCGCTCGCGCGCGACGAGACGGCGCTCGCGGAGACCGAGGCGTCGCGAGCGTGGGCGACGTGGGACTGCGTGCGGTGCTACCGCGCGCGCAAGGAAAACCCGCGCGCGACGCTCTTCGTGGACGTTCGCCCGAGGAAGGCGTTCGAGCGCGAGACCGTGAAGGGCGCGGTAAGCTGCCCCGCCGCAGTCACGCGCGGGACCGTCGCCGAGCCGGTCACGGAGCGCGACGTGACCGGCGCCGCGCGCGCGTTCCGCGAGGCGCTCGGCGCGCCGGAGAACGCCGCGTGCGACGTCGTCGTCGTCGTCGGCGACGGCGGCGGCGACGGCGGGTACGCCAGGGAGGCGCTGCGCGCGTTCCGCGAGGCGCTCTCGTCTTCCGATTCGAGACACGGCTCGACAACACTGGTGGAGATGCGCGAGGGGATCGACGGTTGGCTGAAGCGGTACACCCCGGGAGGCGCGCCGCGCCCGCGTTACGTCGGCTACGGCAAGGACAACGAGGAGACGATGTTCACCGCGTCGAATTGAGGAGACGCGCTGAGAGGAGACGCGCGCGCGAGGCGACGCGTACGATTGTAGACTAAGCGAGTCATGATAGAGGTACGTCGTGGTTAGAGGTACTATGGACGACCGCGCACTACTACCAGGTGGTCTCTGATGCGTACTAGACTACGCACGCTGTGACTATACCTAGCCTACTATTTGCTTTTGGTTCGCTTCCTGGTCGGCACCACCTCCGGCCCTCGCGCGCCCCACAGCAGCGCGTGCCTCCCCCAGTCCACGCGCGGCCGCCGGTTCTCGCGGCGCGCGCCCTCGAAGGACGCGAACGTCAGCCACGAGAGCGGCCCGATAGAGGACGTGACGTGGAAGAACGCGTGCAGCGGCAGCGGCAGGTCCTGCAGCGGCGAGTGGTGGTGCGCGTGCAGCCTGTTGCCGCAGAACGCCTGCTCGGGGACCCAGAGCGCGAGGAAGCCGCCGACGTACACGCCGAATGCCCACAGCACGTACGGCTTCGTGATACGTTTCGACGGCGATTTCGCAACCGCGTCGAGGCTGGTGACCGCGACCGCGAGCACCGTCAGCGCGTACGCCACGAAGAAAACCTCGAACCCGCCGTTCAGGTACGCGAGCGTCACGCCGACGCAGTACAGCGCCAGGCCGTACCCCAGCCGCGCGCTCCGTTCGTCGCCGCGCGCGTCGGCGTCGAACCGCAGCGACGCGGCGATCCACAGGAAGATGCTGCTCGAGTAGAGCATGGGGAGCTCGTCGAGGACCTGCCCCAAGCGCGTGAGCGTGCCGTGGAACGCCACGGACCCGAAACCCACGACCGCGAGCATCCAGCCCGCGAGCGCGAAGCGGAACCCGTAGCCGTGCTTCGCGGACTTGAGCGCGAAGTACAGGCCGACGGTCAGCGTGGGGACGCTGGACAGCGTGTTGAAGAACTCGGCGACGTACTCGGTGACGACGTAGTTGCTCTCGCACCAGTCGTAGTTCGCGGTGATCGGGCCCCAGAAGGGCGAGCGCGGGGGGGGGGAGGCGGACATCGGCGCGGCGGGGGAACCGAGCGCGCGCGCGGCGCGTGGACTGACGGGCGAGCGGGACGAACGAGAGGGTTTGGCGCGTTCCAGTTTCGACATTGTTAGTCGCGAACCCCCGCGAAACCAGAAAACGCGTGCGATCAGATGAGCGTTTTTCTCGGGCTCCGCGACGGCGTCCCCCCACCTCGACGCGCACGAGACGCCATGGCGATTTCGAGCGCGTTATCGCGCGTGCATGTCTCGCTTCACACTCCACGCGCGCGTTGCCGCGCGGGATCCGTCGCGCTCCGTCCCCGTCTCGCGTGGGTCCCGCGCGCGTCCAATGCCGAGGACGCGAGCCCCTCGGCGGCGGCGGCGACGCCCGTGCGCACGACGCACAGCGCGTTCGCGTGTCCCGTGTGCGGCGGGGCGACCAGGCGCGCGGTGTACGCTTCCGGATCCGCGTCGCTTCGGTGCGACGCGGGCCACGCATCGGACGTCGCGAAGGAGGGCCACGTGAACCTGCTGCTGCGGCGCGCGAAGGGGGGCGGTTGGAAAAAAAAAAAAGCCACCGGGGACACGAACGAGATGGTCGCGGCGCGTCGCGCGTTTCTGGACGCGGGGCACTACGCGGCCGCCGCCGAGACCGTCGCCGTGACCGTGGCGCGGTACCTGGTCGACCGCGCGCGCGACGCCGGGGACGACGAGGTCGACGCGCGGCTCGCCGGCGGCGTCGACGCGGGTTCCGGTGGGGAGGAGGAGGATGCCCTTTCGCGGACGCGCGGCGATGGCGACGCTTCACGAAACGCTTCACGAAAAAACAAAACGTCGGCGCGCGCGCGGCGGCTCGACGCCAACAAGCGCCGCGACGCGCGCGCGAAAGCTGATCGGCGCGCTGCCACGACTGAGCGCTCGGCGCACGAGCGCGAGGATACGCTCCGGGCGAACCTCCCGTTGGTGGTCGATTTCGGGTGCGGCGAGGGGTACTGGCTCGGCAAAGTCGCCGAGCGCGGAGATATCGCCGCGCGCTTCGCCGGAGTCGACGCGTCTCCCTTCGCCGCCAAGGCGGCGGCGCGGCGTCTGCGCGGCGCGGGCGTTCCCGCCGAGATCGCCGTGGGCGATGCGCAGCGGGACCTGGTGTTTTCGGATGAAACGGTGGACGTCGCGCTGAGCGTGTTCGCGCCCAGGAACGTCGCGGAGCTCGCGCGGGTGGTCAAAAAGGGGGGGCTCGTCGTCGTCGTCTCCCCGGGCGACGCGCACCTCGCCGAGCTCCGCGTCGCGTCGCGTCGCGCCGACGCCTCCGACGCCCTCTTCGGCGGTTCGCGCGTGCTCGACGCGGCGGCGGACAAGCGCGCCGCGGTGCTGGAGCGCTTCACGGGCGGCGACACGTCCGGTGCGTTCGAGGTGGTGGACGAGCTCGAACACGCGGGCGTCATGCGCCTGACGCGGAAAGACGTCGCGTCGCTTCTCGGGATGGGTCCGAGCGCGTTTCACCGAGAAGGCTCTTCCGCTTCGAGCGACGGCGAACGTCTCGAGGCGTCCGGGGCGGACGGTGCCGAGAAAATGGACGTGACGCGTGCGTTCGTCGTCCAGACCTTTCGCAGGACGTGATGCGTATGTATTAGTACTATGTATTGCCACTAACCACCTTAACTATTTTCTTCGCTCAAAAAAAGGATCCAGTCCTCGCGCGCGCCTCGCGCTCGGGCCGCGCGGCCCGCGATCCCGCGCTCCCCGCGTTCCAGCGCCTCCCAGTCGACACACGCGAAAAACTCGGCTCGACGCACGTCCGCGTCCCCGAGCCGCGATTCGGGGTCGCCCTCCAGGAGCGCGCGAGTGAAACGCAGAAACGGAACCGACGCGGCGGTGTGTGACGTTTCTTTTCGTTTTAGTGATTTTCGTTTTCCCGAAAATCGGTTTTCGGAAACGCCGGACGTGTCAGTCGTCGCCGCCGCCGCGAACAGCGCGTCGAAGAAACGCAGGTCGTTCGCCTCGACCGCGCGTAGAGTCATACTGACCACCCCGAACGGCGCCGCGAACGGGGTCGTGCCGAACACCAGCTCGAACGCGAACACGCCCAGCTGGTACCAGTCCGTCTGCGCGGTGGCGCCGGCGACGACGCCGCGCGCCGTCTCGGGCGCGACGTACTCCGGAGTGCCGACGACACTCCGCGGCGTTGCGCGCGACGCGGTTCCGGCGGCGCTCTCACCGTCGCGCTGTGCGACTTCGACTTTGGTGAGACTTCGCGCGAGGTCGAAGTCGCACAGCGCGACGGCGCCGGTTCCGCGGCGCACGAGCACGTTCTCGGGCTTCACGTCGCCGTGCGCGAGTCGCGCGCGCGCGTGCAAGTACCGCAACGCGACGACGATCTGCGCGGCGTAGAACCGAGCCTCGGACTCCGGGAACTGCGCGTTCTCGTCGCCGCGTCTCTCGCGCGCCTCCGCGCGAAGCCGCAGGAGGTCGCACGAGCTCGCACCCACGGGATTGGTCATCACGACGCGCGCGGCGCTCGACGTTACGTTCCTCGCGGCGTCCTCGGGGGAGCGCTTCTCGACGTGCCGTCCCGAAAACGCAGCCACGAGCGACGGGAACATCGCGGACGCAGCGTTCGAGTCGCGCTCGGCGCACGCGTCGAGGCGGCGGAGCGCGCGGATTTCCGCGTCGACGCGACCGGAGGTCGGGACGTTCGCGCGAACGCACCCTCCGGCGTCCAAACGCACGCGCACGGTCTTGACGACGAGAGGCATACCTCGCGGTATCTTCGCGTTCACATTCCCGCGTGCGCGACACGCGTGGACCGTCCCGAGCCCGCCCGCGCCGATGCGTTCCCCGACCTCGAACGCGTCGTCGAAACGCCCATTCGCGTCGCGGTCCATCGCGGCTCGCGCCGGCGAGACGCCCGCGCCGGATGCCCCCGGCGCCGTCCGCTCGCCGCGATGTGCGACAGACGACGAGAGCGCGGCGATCGATGTCAAAAAAAGTCACGGAAATATAAATATGTAACGTATCACGACGGCTACTCCTCCGGTCCTTCGTCGTCCTTCTCCCGCCGCCTGCGTTCCTTCTTCTCCTTCTTCTCCTTCTTCCGCCGGCGGCGCTCCGCCTTCTCCTCCGCGGTCTCGACGCCGGCGTCGCCGCCGCCCTCGTCGTCGTCGTCGCCCTCGTCCCCCCAGGCGAGCGCCGCGACGACTGAATCTTTGCGGTTGATTTGCATTCGCGCGTCGACGCGCGAAAACGAACCAACCTCCTCGTCCCCCGGCGCCACGCGCCCCGCGGCTCGTTTCTTCTTCTGTTTCTTGCCGAGCATCGCCCGCATGTCCTCGGAGTACTCCCCGGCAGCCTCCTCCGTGAACGTCGCGGTCATCTTCTTCATCTCCAGCCGCATGCGCTCCTCCTCCTCCGCGCTGATGCCGCGCATCACCTCCTCCCACTCCGGCGGCCGCGGCTGGTTGGCGCCGCCGGCGCTGAGCGTCGCCGAGGCGGGGACGACTTCGTTGTACTCCGGGTTGACGCCGATCATGTAGCTCGGGAGCCCCTTGAGTATGCCGTCCGACAGCGCGATGGAGATGTCAGGCACGGCGCTCACCTCCTCCTCGTCCGCGAACACGCGCACGGGCGCGAAGCGGTTGAACACCGACGCGAGCGCCGCGCGGTTCTGGTTGAGCGCCGTCCCGACCACCAGCGCCAGGAAGGCGAAAAACGCGACGGCGCCGTTTCCGTTTTCGAACCGACTGGAAAAGTCAAACTGGCCGCCGTCCTCGCCCTCGCTGATCGTCGCGAGCGCGTCCGGGACGGGGTCGATGTTCACGCCCAGGTTCGGTACAGACGCGTAGCTCACCATCCACAGCGTGAAGAAGAGCTTGAAAAACGCCGCGCTCGGCGCGAAGGCCCAGAAGAAACGAGCCATCGTCTCGTCGTACGCCGGCGGCTTCTTGGAGTGCCGCAGCAGCGTGTACTTCGCCTCGCGGTACACCGCGAAGCAGAACAGCGCGGTGACCGGCACGAGCGCCGGCATCGCGGCTTGGAAGCACAGCGACACGAACACCATCGAAAGCATCTGCGCGTACCTCTCGCTCAAATCAAACGCGTTCCCCTCGTACATCTTGTTGAGCTGCCGCTGCGTCAACGCGCCGTTGGCGAAGGCGAAGCGCGAAAACGCCCGCGCGCCCGCCTTACCGAGCGCGGTGAGGGGGAACACCGCCGCGTTCACCACCAGCGTGAACGAAAGCGTCGAGGAGACGGTCTGGTACCAGTCCACCTCGAAGTCCTCGTACGGACCTTGAAACAGGTACGGCAGAAAGTCGAACTTGGAGATTTTGGCGAACACGAGCACCGGGATGAGCGCCGAGTTCACGACGAGCGCCAGGAACAGCTTGACGCTCACCGAGCTCTCCAGCCCGCTTTTGGTGTGGTGGCGCTCGAAATCGGAAAACACGCGCGTGAACGTGCCGAGCGCGACGTTCAACACGGCGGTGAACGCGCTCGTCGCCAGACCGTAGCTCTGGCCGATGAAGTACGTCTCGCACAGCCCGTACCAGCCGTCCTGATCGTCCGCGAGCCCCAGGCCGATCTGCGCCACGGACGCGACGCGCGCCTTGCAGAAGCAGTCGAAGCACGCCATCGCCGAGCACTCGTCTCGGATCGTCGTCGCGTCAAAGCCGCCCGCCCACTCGCCGTTCGCGTCGTAGTACGCCGACGCGTCCAATCGGGCGACGCCGTCGTACGCGCCCACCGTCGTGTCGCGCCACTGCCCACTCGAGATGTAGTCCGCGCACATCACGGCGTTCACCTCGGACATCATCGCCTTCACCTCGACCAGAACCGCCTCGCTCTCGTTCCCCGCGTAGGACGCCGCGGGCCAGATGGCGTCGCAGACCAGCGTGCCCGCCTCTTCCGGGGAGTCGCAGGCGATCGCGGGCGGCACGGTGCTCTGCGCGCTCTCCGCCAGCACCACCATCGCGCACGTGCAGACCATCAGCACGGTCATGAACACCCACGAGAAGAAGCGCCGCGTGCGCGCGGCGCCGCCGTTGACGCCGAGGTTCTCCCAGAGGATGTCCGACGCCTCGGGCGCGCGATGGATCCACAGCCTGTGCGTGCCTCTGAACCGGTACTTCTTGCGCCGGAACAGCCACGCCAGCGTGTTGTCCGGCTTCATCTTGCGCTCGCACGCCAGCCGGCTGTCCTCGGTCTCGAACACCACGAACGCCGAGGTGACCGACCCGGTGCCGCTTGATCGCTGAGCCTCCAGCAACGACGCCTCCAGCTTCTCCAGACGCCGCTCGTGGTTGCGCAGCTGCTCCTTCGCCACCATGTTCTTGCCCCTGGACTTGCACACCGCCGCGTGCAGCTCCTCGCGCTGGAACACCATCTCGCTGCGCTTGCGGTGCTTGCCGATGAGCTTGCCCACGTCCGTTCCCAGCGTCACCTGGTGCACCTTGCCGAACTTGGAGAAGAACGCGCCAATCTCCGCCGGCGTCGCCGTTTTCGGGACGTCGTCCACCTTCACCGAGTAGTCCTGCAGCGAGATGTTGCTCACGTCCATGTCGTCGATGGCCTTGCTCTGGTCGCGCTGCATGCGCTTCACGAGCCACACGAACGCGAGCGCCATCGCGCACTCCACGCTCGTGATGATCAGCATCGTCGCGCCGTTCGCGGAAGCCCCGAGGAGCAACCCGCGACCGTTCTCGTGGGTCCAAATCGCCGCGCCGAGGGTCGGAATCGCGAATCCGGTGAGCGACTCGCTCTCGAGCTGCGCCGCGCTCATCCCGGCGAGCGCGTACGTCACGGTCGTGAACGCGCCGAGCACGGAAAGGATACCGAGCACTCTGGCGCCCCACAGCAACGAGTGGAAATACAGACCGATGCCGACGCCCAACTCGCCGAGCTCGTTCGGCCCGGCGGTTCGCAAATCGTACGGCCGAATCAGAGCGGGATGCGCGCCGCCGGCTTCGGCGTCGCGTTCGGTCTGGTTCGGTCCCCCCGGCTCGTCCTCGTCGCCGTCCAGCGGGGCGAGCTCCTCCTTGACGCAACGCACGTGCCGCCCCGCGATCTTCACGCCGAAGTGCGCCAGGTCCTCCGCCTGCGACATGGGGATGTCGTCGACGGCGGCGGAGCACGTCCCCGTCTTCGTCACCTTCGAGACGGAGACGCCCTTGCGCTCGCACTGCTGATAAATCTCGGCGAAGATCTCGTCGCCGTCCAGGTGCTCGAGCGCGTCGTCCTCCATGAACACCTTGATCCCGGCGCGCGTCTGCATCACGTTGGCGTCTCGCGCGTACGCGCGAGCCTTCGCGCGCGAGGGCTTGACGAACAAGGGGCCGTCGTACCCGTCGTTCAAGTCCACCGGTTTCGACGCGAGCCCGACGGCTCTCAGCGCGCCGACGACTGCGCCCGACGCCGCGCCGACGGCTTTGCCGACGAAACCCGGCTTCTTGGCCTTCACGGGCGTTTCGGTGTCGTCGCCCCCGGGCGACTCGGGGTCGTCGCCGCGCGCGCTGGGCGACCGCATCGCGGACGACGTCTGAGGAGAGAAGGAACGAGCACCTTCCCCGTCGCCTCCGTCACCTCCGAGAGAGACGTTCGCCTCGGCGTTCTGCTCCGCTTCCTTGCGTCGCCGCCGCTCCTCGCGTTCTTCCGGCGTGCGTTCCTTCTTACTCTTCTTCTTCTTCTTCTTCTCCCTCCGATCCTCCTCGCCGAAGTCACCGCCCTCGCCGTCGGAGCCGGACATGGGATGTTGACCCGCCGCGCTTCTCAGCAGGCGTTCAACTCAGCCCAACGCGGAACGCACGCGTCCCACGGAGCTCGCGCGATGGGTTCGCCGGCACGCGCTCGCGCCCCGCCGCGTTCGAGGGCGCGGCGGGGCGCCGACGCGGAACGGACGCGTGCCTCGCCGCGCGAGCAACACTGTCGGGGGGGGGCGCAGCCGCGCAATGCGTGGAAGTCCCCGTAATCATTCATGATTACGGGAGGGTGTCGAACGGCACGCCAAAAGCAGCGCTAACTCCGAAACATTTCCGCATCAGTGTATGGCGACTTAGTCATCGATTACGGGTGGTAACTGCTTGTGAGAGACTTGCCTTCATACGATTTTTTTGCAAAAGAACGCATTTGCTCCATACTTTTTCGCCCGTGGCGGTCGTGGCGGCGGTCCCCAGACTGCCCCGCACCCCTGGCCAGCGCAGCCACGATGTTCGGGGTTCAGCAGCAACACGCCCCCGGGCACGTCCTATGCTGCATGTGCGGCATGGGCATCCCGCCCAACCCGGCGGGGATGTGCGTGGACTGCATTCGCTCGCAGGTGCGTCGACCCGCCGCCGAAATCTCGAAACGCGCCTCGCCGCCGAAAACACACGGCAGAGCGACGCACCCCACGCGCGAGACCGGAGACGAGCGTGTACTTTCTTTCTCGTCCGTTTTGCGGTCGCGCTGCGAGCGCGCGCGCGACTGCGCGTCCTTCTTTCTCGCCTCGTGCCCCCCGAGTCGACCCCCCGACTGCCCTCGTTCGCCGCGACTGACGACGCATCCTCTCGACACGTCTCACGAAAATATACGGCACGTTTCGCAGGTGGACATCACCGAAGGCATCCAGAAGCAGTGCACGGTTCTGTACTGCAAGGAGTGCCAGCGGTACCTGCAGCCGCCGAAGCACTGGATCCGCGCGGACCTGGAGTCCAAGGAGCTGCTGACGTTCTGCATCAAGCGCATCAAAGGTTTGAACAAAGTGAAACTGGTGGATGCCGGGTTCATCTGGACCGAGCCGCACAGCAAACGACTCAAGACGAAACTCACCATTCAGAAGGAGGTGCTGAACGGCGCCATCTTACAGCAGACGTTCGTGACCGAGTTCGTGGTGGAATGGCACATGTGCGACGCGTGCTCGCGCGCTGCGGCGAACTCGGACCAGTGGACCGCGTGCGTGCAGGTGCGGCAGAAGGTGGAGCACAAGCGCACGTTCCTGTTCCTCGAGCAGCTCATTCTGAAACACGGGATGGAGGCGAACACAATCGGCATCAAGTCGCAGCCCGACGGGCTTGACTTCTACTACGGGAGCCGGTCGCACGGGTTGAAGATGGTGGACTTTCTGCAGAACGTCGTACCTGTGCGCGCGCGGCACGACAAGCAGCTCGTGTCGCACAACGCCAACGACAACACGTACAACTACCAGTACACGTTCATGGTGGAGATCGTCCCGATTTGCAAGGAGGACATCGTGGTGTTGCCGTTCAAGGTGAGCCAAGGGATGGGCGGCGTCGGGCCGCTCATGCTCGTGACGCGCGTCGGCTCGTCGTTCCAGCTCACGGACCCGCACACCATGAAGCAGAACTGGATGGACGCCGCGCAGTACTACCGTCTTCCGTACCGCTCGGTGGGCACCGCCAAGATGTTCGTCGAATACGTCGTCCTCGACATCGAGCCGGTGCGCGGCGCGGGCCGCGGCCAGAGCGGCAAGTGGCTCCTGGCGGACGTGCAGGTGGCGCGCGTCAGCGATTTCGGCGTGAACGACAACATCATGTCCGCGCGCACGCATTTGGGACACCACCTGCAGGCGGGGGACACGGCGATGGGGTACGACCTCGCGTCTCTGCAGATCGTCGACCCCGAGCTCGAGAAGTACCGCCGAGGCTTGGCGCTTCCCGACGTCTTACTCGTGAAGAAATCGTACCAGGAGAAGCGCCGGCGGAGGCGCGCGAAGGGCGTCAACAGGCAGTGGAAGCTGCAGCGGCTGGACGTGGCGGAGGACGACGTCGGCGGGCACAAGGCTGTCGCGCGGGAGGCGGAGCGCGCGGCGATGGACGAGGAGCTGTTCATGCAGGAGCTGGAGGAGGACGAGGAGACGCGCGCGCAGGTGCAGATTTTTCGGGACGACGCGGCGGGTCGTCCCGAAAACGGCGGCGGCGGCGACGCGACGGACGACGACGACGACGTGCCCGAGGTGCCGATCGAGTCCCTGCTGGACGGGCTGAGCCTCGCGCGCGGCGCGGCGCGGCACCAGCACGAGCAGCACGACGACGGCGAGGACGACGAGAACGACGGGGACCACGAGATGATGGATTGATGAGTGACTACTGTTTCGGACTAGAGTTTCTGAAGGCATACCCCGGTGCCTCCATCTCCTCCTCCATCTATGGCTCCATCTCCTCCTCCATGTGCTCAATATTCTCCTCCGTCGCCGCCTCAGTCTCCTCCTCCATCTCGTCGGCGGCGTCGTCGAACGCGTCCTCCTCGTCGCTCTCTCTCTCGTCGAAGTCGAAGTCGCCGTCGCCGGACTCGGACGCCTCCTCGTCGCCGGACTCGGACGGCTCGAAGTCCTCGTCGGAGTCGCCGCCCTGCACGACGATCTGATGCCCCGCGGCGAGCTGCTGGTGGATGTGCTGCAGCATGTACGGGTCCATCTGCGTCATGAGCTGCCTGGCCTGCGAGACGGGCACGCCGAACATCTCCGCGATCTCGCGTTCCTTCTTCTGCTGCGCCTCGCGCGCTGCCGCTTTCTTCTCGCGCTCGAGCGCCTCTTCGTCCTCGCGCATCTTCGTGCCGAACCAGTCCCACGAGCACCGGTTCATGACGTAGAACAGCACTTCGTCCCCGAGGTGGTACAGCAAGCAGTCCTCGCGCTTGCCCCCCATCAGCAGCGCCTCGGTCGCCGCGCGGAAGCCGAGCGGGAACCGCGCGTGCGTCTCGGGGTTCCACAGCATCCAGCGCGCGCCGTAGTTCACGCGGCCGACGAACAGCCGGCCTTGCCGCAACGCGTCGCCGCCCCAGGGCGCGCGCCTGCCGAACGGCTTGCTAGAGAGGTGCGCCGTGCCGGGAAGGATCACGAGTTTGCCGTCGTCCTTGACGGAATCCTCGGCGTCCGTGTAGTAGCGCCGCTGGTCGTCGTACACGATGGACGCGTCGCCCGGCGCGGAGGAGTGCACGTACACCCCGAGCGTGTCGCCCGCGCGTAACCGTATCGGCGCGTCCAGCGTGAGCTCGATCAGATGGTTGAAACTCGGGGCGTGCGTCTTCTCGTACACCTTCGTCCACTGCGCCGGGTCGTGCACGGCGTCGCCGTGCCTGCCGCCGTGCCCGCCGGGCCGGGTCCACACCGTCAGCGGGCCGAGCTGGCCGCGAACCCACAGCGAGGAGATCTCCAGGTAGCTCACGGGGAAGCGGTCGCTGGCGTGCAGGTCAAAGAAAATGCCGCAGAACGTGTGGTCCTCGTGGTCCTCCGTCTCCGCGGTGAAGCTCTGGTACTCCAGGGTCTTCTCCAGGGTGCCCTGCGCGCGTCGGAGCCGCGGGTGGGACGAGTCAGAGGGCAGAGAGGTCGGAGGTGGAAACCGACATCGGGGACGTCGCGGAAGAAGAGAGGCGCGCGGTCGACGGGCGTACCCGCACGAGCGAGCCGACGGGCGGGGGGGGGTCCGCGGCCGCGGGCTCGACGTCGGCCATGGTGCGCGACGGGCGAGGAGTGGGTCGCCTCGGAACGCGCGGTGCGTGCGTCGCGCGCGGCGAAGAATTGGCACATATGATGAGTCTCGGAAGGGCGTTTTCTTGCTTGCCACGACATGCCGCTACGCTTCGGGTCGAAACACTACGACCACCATGCCATGTGCCAATATTCAGTGTGGAAAACGCGTAAATTACGAATTTTGAGTAAATTCGAGACTGGCTTCTGCAGAAATGAAACAGGACTCGGGTTTAACATTTTTTCGGGTGTTGGCATCGGGCACCGGCATAACCACCTGCGCGCGTCGTGCGCGATGGAGCGCGAGCGCCTGTTGGGCGCGGCCGCGCCCGTCCTCGAGGCGTCGACGTCGGGATTTGCGCTCGACGGCGTCGTCCACCCCCGTCGCGACCGCGCGCGCCTCGCGGCTGCCGTCGCTGCGCTCCTCGGATGCGCCGCGTTCGCGGGCGGCTCCCTCTCGGGCGCGTCCGTCGCCGCGCTCGGCGACGGCGGACCCGCCCAGTTGGGCGTCGCGGGGGCTCCCAACGCGTGGGGCACCAAGCACAACACGCTGCCTTGGTGGACGCGGCCCGCGGCGGCGAACGCACGCCGGCAGGAAAGCCTGGGGGCGTACAAGGGGGAGGATGAGGAGACGGATGAGGGACGGATGAGGGACGAGGGACATGGCGAGATGGTTGACGGCGAGACGCGGCTGAGCGCGATTACAAAATTCGCGGCGACGTCTGGACGTCCGCCGGACGATTCGATCGCGAGCGTCTCGGAAGACGAAGACGTCGTCGAAGACCCTAAAACCGCGGCGATCCTAAGGGCGAACCTGGGCGTGGCCGACGCGACCGCGACCGAAAAAACCGAAGCCGAAGCCGATTTCTCGTCGTATGACGACGAGGTGTACGCGGCGACGGAGAAGGAACGCGCCGCGCGCGTCGCCGCTCGGCGCGCGGCGCGCGCGGCGAGACGCGAGCGGGAAGAAGCTAATGCTGGGCTGCTCGGGGCGGCGCGGCGAGATGAGCACGAGCGCATCAAGCAAGGGTACGCGCCGCTGAGAAGCGCGTCGACGACGGAATAACACACCCGTATTAGTCAAGTGTTTTTACGACGTGTTTTTACGTAGAGGCGACCCGTCGAAGGCTCGGCGGTGTCGTACTATATACGTCGTCTCGTCTACGGTTGTTTTTTAAAGGGCGGTGGTACGTCTCGTACGAACCCCGGGGCTACGCGGTTTTTCGCGGTTTTTCGTCCGTCTCGTGCGTGTCCCGCGTCCCGAACCGCCGCGCGCGCGCCGCGTACTGCTCGAGCGCGTCGCGCATGACGTCTTCGCCGAAATCCGGCCACAGCGTCGTCGAGAAGAGCAGCTCCGTGTACGCCATCTCCCAGAGCATGAAGTTGGAGAGCCTCTGTTCGCCCGAGGTCCGGATCAGTAAGTCGGGCTCGCGGCAGTGAGACGGGAGGTGGCGCGTGCTGAGCCTCTCCGCGATCATCTCCTCGGTGATATCCTCGGCGTCCACGTGCCCGGCGGCGCACTCGCGCGCCAGCGCGCGCGTCGCCGAGAGCACGTCTTGCCTTCCGCCGTACGAAAGCGCGACGCTCAGTCGCAGCTTTTTGTTCGCGCGCGTCGCGTCTTCGGCGTTTCGGATCGCCGAACGCAACTCGGAGGTGACCATCCCCAAATCGCCCATGACGTTTACCCGCACGCCGTGTCTCACTAAATCGCCGAGTTCGTCCACGAGCGTTCGTTCCAAAAGCGTCATGAGGTACGCGACTTCGCTCGAATCGCGTCGCCAGTTTTCGTGCGAAAACGCGTACACCGTGAGCGCCTCCACCTGCCACGCCGCGGCGCACCGCGTGGCCGTCCGGAGCGCGTCCACGCCGCGCTCGTGGCCCGCGGTCACGGGAAGCGCGCGCTCCCGAGCCCAGCGCGCGTTGCCGTCCATGATGATGGCCAGGTGGCGCGGGCGCGCGCGCGACGCGCGACTCGACAGGGGGGCCGGCGCGGCGGCGTCCCACGACGACGACGACGGAACGTCCGCCACCGTGGTGACGCTCGCGGCGGAAGCGCCCGAGCGCGCGCCGGAGGCGCCCTCGCCGCGCGAGACGACGTCGCCGCCGCGCGTGTCGCCGTCCGCCGCCGCGCGCGCGCGACACGCCTCGCGCGCGCGACGGCGGACCCGCGCGCTGGAAGCGGGGCACATCACCCGACCCGCGGTCGACGCCGACGCACGGAGCTTGTCGATGGAGCTACCATGGCGCAGGCGCGCCGCCGCCGCCCGGACCGAGACGTGCGCCCCCGCGCACGAGCCGGACGACATCTCGGATGCGCCCGCGCGCCCGAGTGCGCCGCGAAGTGGCTGCGCGCGTCAGGCCACGCGCAGCTCCCAAACGATGTCGCGGCAGATAGGGTCGGCGCGGAAGACGTCGTGGACGGGCAAGGTTCTGAAATCACCGCACGCGCCTCTCACACACGCCTGAGATGTGCCAGAATTGCTGCTGTGCAGTGATGAACGTCAGAAAACCGTTCTACGCACCGTCCACTCTCTACTAGAATCGACCGCGCGCGCTACAGCGGCTTCTCCAGCAGCACCAAGTGCTCCTTCCTCGCCGCGTTCCACACGCGCCCGTCCTCCATCTCGTGCGTCAGCGCCATGGTGACCGATGCGACGCCGACTAAGCCGCACGCCTCGCCCGCCGCTAACACGCTCGCGCGCGTGTCGATGTTGGCGCCGTCGCCCACCATCACCGCCGCGCGTCCGCCCGGCTTCAGCGACGACGCCACCACGGTCAGCCAGCCTTCTTGTTCCGCCTGCCACACCGCCTTGAACGCGTGCGGGTCGCTCCGCAGCGTCTTGCGCGCGCCGATCTCGCCCTGCGTCCACTCCGCGGGCCACGCGCGGTCCGCCGGGACCGCCGCGCGGAAATACCCCTCCGAGCCGGCGACGACGTCTTTCGCGTCTTTCGCGGTCGGAGGTTCGATCGCGGGTTGATCGGAGCACGGCCGGGCGACGACCGTCGCGTTGCCGCTCCCCGCGCGCACTTTCCTCGCGAACGAGAGGTAGTCGTACACCCCGGGGTACGGCGGCGACGTCAGCACGGCGTCCACCCGCGTCGGAAGTCGCAAGTCCCGCACGTCCTCGTTGTAGATGGTCGCGCGCGGCACGTCCGCGTCCACCGCGCGCACCAAGCCGCTCACGCGGCCGCAGTACTCGTCCACGACGTCGCGGAACCGCGCGGCAGCCTCGAGTTGGCCGGGGGTCAACGCAGTCTCGGCGGTCTCGGCGGTCTCGAGCTTCTCGGCGTTTTTCTTGCGCTGGCGCTTGTACGGCCGCCGCTTGCCCCGGCCCTTCTGCGAGCGCTGCAGCGCCACGGAGAGGCAGAAACGGAGCGCGCCGGGGACGCCGGGCTCGGCGGCGGCGACGAGCGGGTGTTCTTTCGCGGCGTCCTTCCCGTCGTCGTCGCCGTTAGATCGAGACAGGTACTCGGACAGCGCCGAATGCGTCGGTCGCCAGTCGCGAGGCACAGCCCCCGCGCCGCCGCCGTTTTTTAAAGCCGCGGCGGTTGCGCCGTCGCGCGCGTTCTCTTCTTCCTCGCCGCCGCTTCTCTCGGCTCGCTCCTCGCGCAGCAGTCGCGCCGCGGCCTCCTCCATCTCCGCCGCGCCCGTGGCCGCGCGCGCGATCTCGCGCATCGCGTCGAGTGTCTCCTCGCCCCTCGCGGGCCGCCACGCCCTGTGCGCGGCGACGAACGCGGCGAGCGGCGAGACGTCGACGCCGAACCCGCGGTAGCCCCGGGTCATGCCGACCACGACGCTCGTGCCGCTTCCGCAGAACGGGTCGAGCAGAGACGTTCCCGGCAGGCAGTCCAGGCACCGGTCCGCCGCCGCCGCCTGCATGCCCGCGGGGTACTCGTGGAACCCGTGCGTCAGCCGGTCGTACCCGCGGGGCGTATCCGGGTACCCGTGCGACCACTGGATGCGCATCGTCTGAAGCAAAACCTCCACCGCCTCGGGATCGCCCCACGAGGACTCCTGGAACCGCGAAGGGCGCGACGCCGTCTCCAGGTACGACTCGCCCTGGGTTTCGCGAGACTCGGCGCGAGACTCGGAGACGGCTCGAGAGGCTCGGAGGACGCGCGAGCGACGACGCTCGCGCGGACGCGGCGTGACGCAGACGCCGACCGCGTCTGACTCGAGCGCGCGGCTCGACACCGCCGCCGCCGACGCGCGTTTCGGGAGGACGCTCGTAGTCGACGGCCCGGGGGGGGACACGCGCCATCGCCACGACGCGCGAGAGAGCCCGCCGGCGCGAAGACGCGCGCCGAGCATCGCGCACCCGCCGCGCGCCGCTGCCATGGAGGTGGTGCGCGCACGCCTCGATGTCGCGCGCCGAGCGAGTGGATAGCGTTGGATCGTCATCACTCATCTCGTTTGACGAAAAGCGGTCGAGTCAAGTGGTATGATTCGTGGACAAAAAACTCAGACGTCAGTACGGCACCCCCAGCGTCGCGCGCGCGTTTGCCTCCGTCCTGGCGCGCCGCGCGCCGCCGAGCCTCGCGCCCGCGCTCGCGGGCGCGGGGCACAGCCTGTTCACCGCCTCGAGCGCCTGCGTCGGCCCGTACGCCTGCCCGGTGGGACCGGTCATGCCCTCCCCCCTGTCTATGTAGCTCTGGTACACCTCGCGTAACTTCGCGTTGCTCTCTTCGCACTCGAGTCGCAAGCCCTCCGTTCGCGCCGGGTCGCGCTCCACCGCGCTCGCCCACGCCCACGCGCACACGCACCACCGCTCGCCGTGCGCCACCACGCTGGAAAGGTCGTTCCCGTCGTGCGCGGCGCTGCTCGCCAAGAACTCCTCGTCCATGGTCACGCACACCTGAGACGTTCGCGCCGAGAGGCGTGGAAAAAGTCAGATGGAATGCACCCAGAAAAACGTCGGTAAAAAATGAAAATGACTTTTCAGAAGCGCACGGAGAGGGGTGTTGAAACGATGAAGACGCGAGGTGAGGATCTCGGTCGCGGGCGGGGGCTCGCTCCGGACGCGCGGCGTGGCGTCTGCGCACCTCGTGGTACCCGGAGTCGTCGGGACTCCACGCGCAGGACCCGCTCCTGGTCCACCCGGTGGACCCCTGGTCCGACGACGAGCAGGGCTTCAGGGGCGTCCCGAGGAGATTCGCGTCGCCCTCCCCGGGCGCCTGCCCCAGCGCGCTCACCGCGGGCATGCTCTGCAGCGACTGCAGCCCCGACACCGACGCGCCGGTTCTCGAGACGGACGGCGTTCCCAGCTTGTTCGCCCAACCCACGGCGAAGAACGGCAGGAGGCTTCCCAAGATGCCGAACACCGCGATGGTGAGCAGGAGACGCCCCGCGACGCGCACGCGCGACGCGTCCGTCCAATCGGACGACGTGGAGGGCGCATCGCCGGGGGTGGAACCGTACCCAGCCTCCGCGCGGTCCGACGCCCCCGCGCCGGGAAAGCTCACGGTGCGCTTTATCGCTCCCGAACGGGGCGGCGACCCGATGATCGGGTTGGAGGACATCGCGCGCGTCGGGCGCGCGGCGCAGTGGCGCGTCCGGCGAGCAAAAAGTCACTCTACAGTACCGGTACTGTGCTGCCCCTCGGTCATGAGACGGGATGAGAGTCACTCTCAAAGTCCCGCCCGGGGAAGACGCTGGTAGCCTGGTGGTGTGAAAAGTCGTTGCGTTCAAACGGCCGCCGCGCGTTGGTCGCCGCGTCCCCATCACCCCCGGGCACATGCGTCGCGCGGCGCACGGGCTCGCTCGCGCCGCCCGGGCGCCTGCGTGCGCTTCCGCGCGATCCCTCGCCGATGTCCGAGCACAGCGCCTCACCGCGCCGCTCAACTCGTCCCTCGCCGTCGGCGGTGCGCGCGAGATCCCCGGCGCGTCGCGATCGTTCGCCTCCTCCGCGCCGGCGTCGTGCGCGGCCGGGAATCTCGGCGCCTCCGCCGCGGGCGCCCGCGGCGGCCCGCCCCGCTTCGCCACCCTGCTCGGCGCGGCCGCGCTCGGGTTCGGGGGCTACCACGCGCTGCCCGACGCGCGAAAGTCCGAGGCGCAGTTCGCGGTCTTCTCCGCGCTCTCGCCGCTGATGCGCCTGGTGGACGCCGAGACGGCGCACGAACTCGGCATCGAGCTCCTGGCGCGCGGCGTCGCGCCCCTGGAGATGCGCGCGGACGACGAGCGTTTACAAGTCACGCTGTGGGCAGACCCACGCCTTACTGGACGCCGTGACGGTTTGCGGTTCCCCAACCCCGTCGGCCTCGCGGCGGGGTTCGACAAGGACGCCAAGGCGTTCCCCGCGCTGCTGGGCGCCGGGTTCGGGTACGTCGAGATCGGCTCGGTCACACCCAAGCCGCAGCCCGGGAACCCCAAGCCGAGGGTGTTCCGCCTGCCTGAGCACGCCGCGGTGATCAACCGCTACGGGTTCAACTCCGAGGGCCACGCCGCCGCGGAGGCGAGGCTGCGCGCGTACCGCGAGGGCGGGAACCGGATCGAATCCGGCGACGACGTGGGTACCCACGCGCGTCCCCCCCTGGGCGTGAACCTGGGGAAGAACAAGCTCACCCCCGAAGCGTTGGCATACGAGGACTACGTCGAGGGCGTGCGTGCGCTGGGCCCGCACGCGGACTACCTGGTGGTGAATGTATCCTCGCCCAACACGCCCGGCTTGCGCTTGTTGCAGGGAAAGAAGTTCCTCGAGACGCTCATGCGGCGCGTGCGCGACGCGCGCGACGCTCTGCCCGGCGGGCACCGCCCGCCCGTGCTGCTCAAGATCGCGCCCGACCTGAGCGACGGCGACGTGCGCGACGTCGCGAGCGCCGCGCGGAACGCGAAGGTGGACGGGATCATCGTCAGCAACACCACCGTCGCGCGGCCGGATTTCGTGAAAGCGCACGTCGCGGGCGGCGAAGCCGGCGGGCTGTCGGGCGCGCCGCTGATGGACGCGTCCACGGAGATGCTGCGCAAGGTGTACGCCGCGACGGGGGGCACGATCCCGCTGGTGGGGTGCGGGGGCGTGAGCGACGGGAAGGACGCGTACCGGAAGATCCGCGCGGGCGCGTCCCTCGTGCAGCTGTACACGGCGTTCGCGTACCAAGGGCCGGGCATGCTCCCTCGAATGAAACGAGAGCTACTCGAGTGCCTCGACAGAGACGGGTTCGCGTCCGTGCGGGAAGCCGTGGGCGCGGACCACCGCGCGCGGCGACGCGCGTGAAAGAGCGATAGGGACGAGGCGCCGTAGTCACGAATCGTGTGTATACCGCTACTCGTCGTACAGGAACTCTATTACTACGTGTCGCACGACGCGTCGCGCGCGCCGAATCTGCAAAAAAGGCGCGGCGGGGTGGCACGGCGGCCCGCGACGGTCGTCGTGAACGACGCGTCGAAAGCGGCTCGGTTTCGGCTAGTGTACACCCACCCCGCCCGATCGGATCTCGCGTGTGTCTATTCGTACATGTGTGATCGCAGACTCGATAAGGTCCGCGCCGAGTCGCTCGTCGCCGTCTCGGAGCGCCGCGCGACGGCGCGTCTTTCGTAATTAGTCAGCAAAAAATCACGCGGCGAGCGCGTCGTCGCCGCTGGAGACGGTCGATCCCGCCCCCCCGGTGAGCGACTTCGGCGAGACGTCCCCG
>Ga0181559_10000928_pt1 | contig 28218 bp, 20 predicted proteins | sample 011ome_21_FD_133752 | JGI IMG/M metagenome (GOLD analysis project Ga0181559, IMG submission 133752) | Coastal salt marsh microbial communities from the Groves Creek Marsh, Skidaway Island, Georgia - 011508AT metaG (megahit assembly) | ecosystem: Environmental > Aquatic > Marine > Intertidal...
ACGGATGTTGGGTGCGATCAAAGTTCAGATCAACACCGACAATTCAAAGGTCTAATCGGACAATCCCTTTGACGGGTATCCCACCCTTAGGACATTGATGCTTGGCGGACGTCACATCACCCATGAGGCAAATCGCCCGCTTTGCGTGATGATTCGATGCCGACAATAGCCACTAAGGTCATCTTTGTGGTGAAAATACTCCGTCAAATGAAAAGATGACCGCGATACAAAATGTTTTTTTTTGCAAAGACGGTGTCAAACGCCACTGGAAGGCACGACTAGGATAACCACCAAGAAACCCAAAGCATCCGCTAGCACTTGCATGGATGCCTCAAATCAAGTCTGTGTCGTTCGCTTCGTGCTTATCTTCGCTATTCCATTGTCCATTTTGGGATGACATAGGGTCCTTCCGGAATCACGGCAAGGCTAGGTCGTTCAAATCGACTCAGGCTATGATTCAAAAGCTCCTGTAGATCATTGCAGCAGTTCACGCCAGTCAGCGTTTCTTCCTCCGGTGAAAGACCATCGGTACACAGGTGTAGTACCCCCTTCTTCATGGGTGCAATCTGCTTTTGAGTTTGCCACTCGTCAACATCTGCAAATGACTTTTTCATCAGTCGCTCTAAGAGGGCGTCTGGTCCGTACTCGATTAATTGCCTTTGCGAATCTCGGAACGCCGCAGACCCAAAGCCTTCACTACAAGCCGATGCGATGATCAGATCGCCTCCAGGCTCCAGTATCTCGATAGCTCCCACCATCCCCTTGATCGACTGATAATAGGTCTGGTCCAAAGGATATCCAGCAGCACTTGTCAGAACCGTCGTAAATCTCTTGTCGACTTTCAATTCGCAGTCCGAGCGTACCGCCTCCACCATTTCAAGATGACTAGCGACCACTTCGCCAAAATTGATTCGGTTCAGACGACGTTGTTCATCGATCACCGTATTGACGGCATAAACCGGTCCTAGCATGTCCACGATCTGAAGTTGTTCCTCGTGCAGAGGGTTTCCAACGAAATTGCAGTTCGCCGCACATGGATCACTCATAAACTTCGCACTATGAAACGTACGAATGGTTTCGTGGTGAGCAATCCCCGGCGCAATGACCTTACGGCCTCCGGAATATCCCGCCATAAAATGAGGCTCAACCAATCCCGTAACAATCTTTAAATCAGCGTCAACAAACTGACGGTTCAGGCGGACTACGGTTTGCCGAGTTTTCGTATAACCAAGTGAAACATGTTGTCCATCATCATGAGCATCATGATTCATAATGCTGACGTTTTGCCGTACCCAAGGGTCACCAATTAAACCATCAAGCTCAGTACCAAGATTGGGTCGATGCAGACCAGTCGCCACTAAAATGGTAATGCGATCAACCGGAATTCCCGCTCGAATCATCGTCTCAATCATCGGGCGTAGGAAAAGCCCGTTAGGAACTGGACGAGTAATGTCGCAAATTGCAATGCATGCGTTCTTAGCTTCGGCCGCTAACCCAGCGAGCGTGTCCGAACCAACCGGGCTGTGAAAACAGGCGCGAACCGCAGCATCGGGATCGCTAATCGGATGGGAATCCGATTTTCGAAAGATCCGAACAGGAATGTGATCTGGGACGTGTACTGTTTTCTCGCCTTGACCGTAACGAACGCCAACCGAAACCAAAATGCTCACCTCAAGAGGATCAGAAATTTTCCAACCAAATCACAAATGATTTTGCTGCTAGCACAAACTTTTTTTGAATAATCTCGTTTGGGAGCAACGGCAACGCCCCCTAAAGTCACCCATGAAAACTAGCGATCCACGGTCAAAACCACCTACCTGCGAAACGAGCAGGCCGGCAGCTCACCCGAATCGCGACAGTCATTAAAACGTCCAAAAAAACGTTCACCTTCTCATTTCTTGTGCGAAACAGTTGCCGTCAATTGCGGGTTTCGTAATACTTTGGCTTCTCAATATGACACAGAAACGTCTTCAATTGGTAATACATTCATGAAATTTAGATGCTTGGCTCTAGCGTTAACGCTCGCAGCGACCGCTTCAGCAGAACCTGCGGTTAATACGCTTACTGAATCCGAGAGACGCAGCGGTTGGCAGTTACTGTTTGACGGCAAGTCAACCGACGCATGGAGAAACTACCGTCGCGACAGCCTCTCCGAAGGCTGGAAAGTAATCGACGGTAACCTGACTCGGGCCGCAAATGGCGCGGGCGATATTGTCACCAAAAAGCAATATGATGCTTTTGAACTTTCACTCGAATATCAAATCAGCAAAGCGGGTAACAGTGGCGTGATGTTTCACGTCCAAGAAAACAGCAATTCACCTTGGCACACCGGACCAGAGATTCAAGTCCAAGATAATGTTGACGGACACGACCCGCAGAAAGCCGGCTGGCTTTATCAACTCTACGAGCCAGGTCGTGATCAACAGGGGAATATCATCGACGCAACTCGACCAGCAGGAGAGTGGAATCAGCTATACATCCGCATCAACGGGAACGATTGCGAAGTCTGCATGAATGGCGTTCGATACTATCACTTCAAATTAGGCGATCAAAATTGGAAGCAGAAGGTATCGGCTAGTAAGTTTGCGAAGTTCGAAAACTTCGGTAGCTCAGGATCAGGTCACATCTGCCTACAGGACCACGGCGATAAAGTCGCGTACCGAAATATTAAAGTTCGTGAGTTCAATGACGATGGTACTGTACCCCAGCCGATCGATGGAAAACTTGACCTCACCGGCGACGTCGCATTCCCCAATCTCAAGTGGGATCAATGGTCACCCGTTAACGACGCAGGTCAGCTTCGACCACTTCGTTTAATGGAATTGACTCCAGCCCGAGATGACACGAACCGCCTGTTTGCTGCATCGCAGTACGGTGCTATTTGGTGTTTCGAAAACCGTGATGACGTGGAAACTTCACACCTGGTATTGGATCTGCGCGAGCAGGTGAAGGATTGGAAGAGCCGAGGTGCAAACGAGCAAGGACTCCTTGGTCTGGCACTGCACCCAGAGTTCAAAGACAACGGAGCATTATTTGTCTATTACTCGCACCCAACTGAGCCGAAATCAGTCGTCGCACGATACACCATCTCCGATGACAACCCGAATCGTGTGGACCCATCATCCGCAAAAGTGATCATGGAGATCGATCAACCGTTCCAGAATCACAATGGCGGTGTGATCGAATTTGGTCCGGACGGTTATCTCTATATCGCACTAGGGGACGGAGGGTTCCGAAATGATCCCACCGCAAGTGGTCAAAACCTGAGCAGCCTTCTGGGTTCGATCCTACGAATTGATGTCGATGCTGGAAACGATAACCATGCCTATGGAATCCCTGCAGATAACCCGTTCATCAATCAGAAAGATGCTCGTCCCGAGATCTATGCCTTCGGTCTTCGCAATCCTTGGAGAATGGCGTTTGACTCGCAATCCGGACGGTTATGGGTGGGTGATGTTGGACAGGAACTTTGGGAAGAAGTCAACGTGATCACCAAAGGTGGTAATTATGGATGGAGCAACCGCGAGGGAAGTCATCCATTTGGAAATCGGCCAGTGGTTGAGGGGCTTAGCGAACCGATTGAGCCCGTATTTGAGTATGACCACCGAATCGGTAAATCGATCACGGGTGGACGCGTCTACCAGAGTGATCGCGTCAGCGAGTTGACCGGAAAATATCTGTATGCAGACTACGTGACCGGAAAAATATGGGCATTGTCCTACGATGACCAAGCCGGTAAAGCGACTCGTAACGAACAGGTAATCCCCGACAGTATCCCTGTGGTAGCCTTTGGCGAAGAACACAATGGCGAAGTTTTCTATCTGACCGAAAGTTCACGCGGCCAGTGCATTTACCGGTTTAACAAAAAGTAACTTACTGTCACCATCAGTCAAACGATTCGATGGCGAAACCAGACCGTTAGATCGAGCCATCGACGATAACCACTGCTTGCGATACGACAAACGCTGGCTTTCCACTTCAGGAGAGCCAGCGTTTTTCACTGATAGTGAGCATGCTGCAGTTGTGTATCGGTCTATTTTGGGTGTTTTCAACTTCTCACAAACCGAGCGACTGATATCTACATCATGATCGAACTAGCACTGTCTGCTAGCCTGACGGATTGATAGACTCGTGGAATGACTTTTCATTCCGTGCAGATACAAAAAAAGTATCAGTAAACAGGATTTTTCATTTTTGACGCCGCGTATAGATTAACGACATGAGTCATTTCAAATATAAATCACAAAGCGGGCACAGTCAGTTCTCGAGGCCGTTGCAGCATGGCAGGATTGATCCATTGATCGCCTGCATTTTCGTCTTTCTCACAAGTCTTACACACGCGCAGCAAAAAACTGACCCGCCGGACATTCTGCAACTGGATTCCCCCGTGAATCCCATTACCGAGCCACCGTGCTCGTATTGCTCAACCCAGAACCTCAAAGAACTCATCGAGGGCCAGGATCGCGTGATTGCTTGGTTGAGGGCTGCTCACAATGGCGGAGCGTTTCCACTGCGACACTTCTTGGCAGGTCCACGTGTAGTTAATGACACATATGGGCTTTTCTTTTATGACCCAGACGGCGGGTACGTTTCCGCGTTCAAGAAGGATTATGGCTACCAAGTTCATGGGTGGAGAAATGGGGTCATGGTCGTTCGCAGCAAGGACGGAACCGTTTGGTCTGCGCTGACGGGCAAGGCGATAGATGGTCCACAACAGGGAAATACATTGACTCGAATACCCAGTCTTGTGACCAATTGGAATTACTGGTTGATGCTGCATCCCGAGTCAACAACGTATGATCTCTTTGACGGAAACCAGTACCAAGTCACTCCGTTACCCACGTCGACGAGCCAACAATCGATCGCCTCAAGGACAACCGTTGACACCCGATTGAATCCCGACGCTTGGGTGTTGGGGCTCGAGCTTGAAAACTCACAGCGGGCATACCCTTTGCCGAACGAAAAAAGTCGTCACTGCATCGTGGATAATATTGGAGACGAGTCCATCGCGGTGTTTTGGTACGGTCCAACCCAAACCGCAACCGCCTTTCATCGCAAGATCGGCGATCGACTGCTGACATTCTACGCCGACGACATTTCACCTGAATCGGCTCCCTTTAAGGATAAAGAAACCGGTACGCGGTGGTCGATTGCGGGAAGAGGAATTGACGGACCTTTACGAGGTCAAGAACTTGAATGGGCCACCAGCATTCAGTGCCGCTGGTTTGCTTGGTCTAGCGAATACCCCAACACAACCGTCTACAAGAACTCCGAATCAGCTCAATGATCAATATGAATCGGCATGATTCTTTCCCCTCGCTAATGGCATTATTTACATTACTGACCTTGGCGGGTGGTATCTCACTAAACTTGCAAAACATTTCTGCGGAAGTGACATGGGGTCTCCAAAAGTCAATTGCTGTCTCCCCCAACGCACTGCAAAACCGGCCACATTCACCAAACGAAATATCCAGTGCATCGATTGCCCGAGTCTTGTGGCGTAAACACAGGGAACGTCCCACTTATTCCCGCAGCGAGAGATTAGAACGTCCAAAAAGAGTTCAAGACTTTAAATCGAGAAAGGCAGCTGATCCTCAACGTCCAGGTCATACCTTAACGACCACGGAACCCTCCGTCTCGATAATCCGAGCCGCCATGTATCGAGCAATCGAGCCAAGCGATCCGATGCTGGGGGATCAATCCTACCTTTCATCGCAGATCGAATCTCTGAGCGAATCAGAAATCGACACAATCGTGCTTCAACTAGGAGACAAGCCAACCGCTCCGATGCAAACGGTCCTGGATAAAATCCGTGCAATCAGGACGGCGGGTTTCAAATTAGGTTATTGGATTGAGGTGGCGCGTTCACCCTCGATAGCGAATGCGCATCCTGAATGGATGGCTAGCCTACAAACGCATGACGAGTGGAAACGGTTTTATCCTGACTTCCAATCACCTTCACCCGAAGAAGTCACGAAAACCTACCCTTGGGTACCGATCATGTCCCGCGAAACATTCGAAGCTCAGCGAGACCGCGTCACCAATATCCTCAAGCAACTGCCTACCGCAGACACGATTTTTCTTAATGACTTGCAAGGCGCCCCCTCGGCATGCGGATGTGGCAATGATCTCTGTCGCTGGACGAGTGACTACGGCGACCGGCGGACAACCATTCCAATCGGTGATGAAGCGGCTGCAAAGTTCATTTTAGAGATACAAAGTGACCACCCAAAATCCGAGGTGATTCCGGTGTGGGCGACCGAATGCGAAGAACAGGATGGGCATCCCGAAGGCCAATGTGCGGGTGTGGGTTGTTTCAAAGGGATCTGCTGGAAGGCATACACACGGCAATTAATGCCCGTCAGCAAGAATAGCGATCGAATCGCGGCACTAACGCTTCAAAGAAAATTCAGTCGGTCACTTTCCGAAAACCAACCTGAAGAGAATTGGCTGGAATACGCAATCGGAACTTTTCAGGAAATGCCAAAAATACACGGCGGTGACGAAATCCCAGCAAAACGAATCGTTAGCGTCATTGAAGCCTGGGAAGCAGACAGCCATTTCGTTGCACAACAGGTTGAAACCAACAGGACGCTGCAAACCGGTGGCTACATCATTGCCTACGATGACATCGATCAATCGTGGACGCCGAAAATCGTTCGATGGAAATGATTTGGAGACCGTCCTGCATTAACAGTACGCAGAACCCATCTAGGAAAGTTTCCTCCGAAAGAACTGAGCATGGGCGGTCGCTCTGACGGCGTGAACGTCCATACTTCTCCGCACTCTGCGGCTGAAGACACACTTCTTTCTTTGCGTCATCTCATTATCGACGCACACAAAAAAGCCCGGTTTTATCCCTCAAGATTAACGTGTCACCCACTACGGCCGGAGACGCCATGAAACCATCACCAAGTTTCGTACTGGAAACCAAATCAAACTGATCACCCGGACGAAACACGACGATTTCTCCATCCATTCCAAAGCAATAAATTCTCCCCCCGGCAAAGATCGGTGAAGCGGCGTACTTTCCGCCAATGCGTTCTTGCCAATGCAATTCACCAGACTTTGCATCTCGACAGGTTACAATTCCATCGTCGCTGTTCATGTAAAGTTTTCCGTCGACGATGATCGGCGATGACTTCTTAGCAATCGCGCGTTCGGATGACCAACCTACATGCGTTTTGGTAACGTCCCCCGTACCGTCAGGCCGAACCGCAACCATAGCCCCCATCCCATTGATAATGTAAACAAGGCCATCAACAAAAACGGGGCGGGCAGAAGCATTCATCCCGGCGTGATAAGTAATCCACACCGAGTCCCCCGAATCAACATCGTAGGCGATGGTGGCTATCGCACTGGGATAGATCAGCAGCGGCTTTCCATCAACATGAATAACACTTGCGGTCCCATAAGCCTTTTTTAAGTCGCCGTTATCCGTCCCGTAATCGATCTCTCGATCTCGCTTCCACACCGTCTCACCCGTCTGTTTATCCAATGCAAGGACGTACTGCTGATCAAAACCGTCGTATGCAACAAATAACTTTCCATCAAAAAGAATAGGTGAAGATGCTGGACCGCGATGATGATCACACTCTAAATCTCTTCGCTCCCAAAGAAGCTTAAAAGTGTTCGTATCAATACACGCCGTCAAATAGGCTCCGAAGTGCACGTACACGCGACCTGCTTCAATCACTGGTGTTGGGGACGCATAGCTGTTCATCGGGTGACAAAAAGCCGGCTCCTCATTTCGAACCAACACCCGATTAAACAACTCCCTACCGTCTTGGAGGTGCCGGCAGATGACCGACATTTCCGATCCATCCTCGGTCGCGGTGGTCAGCCAAATCTGATCACCCCAAATAACCGGTGATGACCACCCTTTACCCGGAATGTCGACTCGCCAAGCCACATTCCCGGGTGCGATTTCAGAGGGAAGATTGGCATCCGCTGCCTGACCATCACCAGTGGGCCCACGGAATCCTGGCCATTGCTCTCCGGCACTAAGTTGCAACGCCAAACCAAGTGACAACACGACAGCACACACAGTAATCCGAGCCATATTCATGAAACACGTCCAAACGCGCTAACCAAAGGGACATCAACCGAAAAGCAAACAACCAGCGGTACCGTACCTAACGATGTCAATTTCGTTAGCGTTTTGGAATCCCAAGTTCCTCGAGCTTTGCTGCAATATCTTTGCCATGGGTCTCAGTCTTCACGGTACGATCAATGTAAAGCACCTTACCGTCGGCTCCTACATAATACGTCCAACGATTGGTGAACCCGCGGTCGTTCAGACAACCGAGTTTCATTGCCAATTTCTTGTCCACGTCACTGAGGATGGGGTAGTCAAGTTCAAGACTTGCAGCAAAGTCAGTGTTTTTGCTCACAGCATCAACGCTTCCCGTGAAATAGGATACATCGTATTTCCTAAGATCATCACCAAACTCTCTCATCGATTTGCACTCTTTGGTGCAACCGCCGGTGAACGCCTTGGGAAACCATGCAATCACGTATGCCTGCTTTCCATTTAACTTCTCAGCGGTGTAGGTTACACCGTCACTTCCAACCAATTCAAAGTCTGGCATCATGTCGCCAACCTTGATTTCCGCGTGGGCTGAATTTGTAATCCATACTGATCCAACGCATAAAACAGCAACGCAGGTCAAATAATTCATCGTTTTCTTCTCGTAAGGTCAGCGTGGGTAAATTTGATTCGGGTAAACGAGTTTAGCGGCGAAACTCAACCTAAGCCATTAAGAAAGATTTTGCTCTGCTGAATACTCTTCACAGGATGTGGTGAATGATCCTGCTCGACATGGCAATGCTGAACCTTGGCATCTAGAGCAGCCTCCAAAATCGGCAACATCTCTATTTTTCCATCACCAATCTCCTCAAAAGCTTCGTTCGGAATCGAACCAAAATTCGGGGTTTCGACAGATGCATTAAGATCCTTCAGATGCAACTGTGAAACACGCCCCGCCAGCGACCGAACAAGGTCCGCGGCGCGACGTCCACCAACTTCAACCCAAAACACATCCACTTCAAATTTCATCGCAGCGGAAAATCGATCCATCATAATGTCGAATCCGCAAACCCCATTCTCTTTGGGTTCAAATTCAAATGCATGATTGTGATAAGCAAGTTGAATGCCGGCGTCACTGGCCTTCTCGGCGGCCTGATTAAACCGATCGCATAGTTGCCGATAATCATCCAGTGTTTCTCGAACCTCGCCTTGCAGGTAGGGAATGACAAGGTGGGTTAAACCATGCTTTGCAGCCGAATCAAGAATTGCTTCGAACGATGGAACATCTTTGCGAGAGGGGTCGACTACGGAATCCCAAGCAAAGTGTGTCGAATTGACCGCCAGACCACACGCTTTGGCCTCAGCAATCATCTCGTCAGCATTCGGAAAACCATACGGCTCAACTTGCTGATAACCGGCATCGGCGACCGCCCGAATCGTACCTTTTAGATCCGAGGAAATTTCATTTCGCAGAGTATAGAGCTGAATCCCTATCTGTGACCGATACCTCTTCACCGCCTCGACCCTCACCGCGTCCTCCGAAAACTGATCCAACGCATGTAGATACCCAAGCTTGGTTGCACTTAACGCGGAAACAAGCGCAGACCCTGATTTTAAAATGGCACGCCGGTGCATTGGTATTCCCTGTATGATCAATCAAGTTGAAGTTCGAATTTGTCGCGTGGAAGTATATCAGACACACCACCGAAGTTCACCGATTCGCTTGATGAAATTAAGTACAAATCGAGCCTAGCGTTGGGTATGCTTTTGGAACCGTGCCATCTGCAGGTTAGCCTTTACCGTTTACTTTTTTGCGCTCGTGAAAAACCGGAATAACCGCCTCTCAAGAAACGCCCTATTACCAGCTGATCGTACCGTTGTTGAAAAAGAAAAAGACACTCTCCTTTCCCCATCACACCCTATTAGCGGATGAAGTAAGGGGTTCGGTCCGAATCATTGATGGATTAGATTACGATCGGGCGGCACCACAAGTCGTTCAATCGCTCCGTCGACGCGATATTTCAAGGCTGCTTTTTATTCATGGAACTTTCGCCGGTGATGATGTAAGTGGGCTGTTTCGTCAGATAAGCCACCTCTCACCCACTTGGAGCTCAAGGCTAAAACAGCTGACAAAAAAAGGCGTTGATACGGTTGCTGGTGAAAGCGGAAATTTCGCTCCGTCCTACGTCGATACCTGCAACCAATTCCTTGCCTCGGGCTCATCCGACCCCGCAACGAGAAACATCACAGCGGATCTCTTTTCATGGTCAGGGGAGAATCACCACCTCGGTCGACTGCATGCTGCCCTAAAGCTATTAAGACGATTACAGAAGGACACAACGACTGCCAGTGAAAAGGAACGTGTGTTGATCCTTGCACACAGTCATGGCGGGAACGTTCTTGCCATTCTCTCCCACCTCATCACACTCGACCGAACCAAACGAGAAAAATTCTTGCGGCATCTAGCGACTGCATCCAGCATGGGCTTAGTCGTTCATGATGGGGATGAAAGAACAACCATCAGACAAATTCTTCAACAATGTGACGCGATCCCCGATTTTGACTGCGTTACGCTCGGCACGCCACTACGCTATCGATGGTCGGCCGAATTCCGCGGAAAAATCATTCACGTCATCAATCATCGCGTCATGGACAACGCAAACCCATACCGTTGTTTCCTGCCCATTCATCGCTTCGCGCATCAGGGCGAATTCCTCGGTGACCTGATTCAGCAGATCGGTGTTGGAGGTTCAGATTTCCCTCCCTCCATCTTCACCCCAAATGAGAGGAGAATGGAGGCTAAGTTAGCACGTCTTTTTGAACCAACCGTTAAGCGAAAAGATTACATCAGAAAGCTAAAAGTGGGTCGCCGCGAATCGAGCGATGGAACAACATTGCTACTTGATTATCTTCAAGTAGATCCTGCGAATGCGAACAGATTATTGGGTCATGGGATTTATACAGCAGAGAGCCTGTTACCTTTGCACCTGGCAGTCGCGTCCACCGAAATCAACCGGGACTGAGGTCAATCAACCTAGCATTGTAGTGATCGATCGTTATCTCTTCGCGACGCTCATCAAGACTTTCCGGCACTTGCACGGTCAAACGCAATCCAAATTGAGCAACCTTCGAAATCGTGTGACTTGGATTTACCAAGTGTAGTCGCGAGTAGGAATTGTGAGCGGGGAACATTGAAGCAACTTCGCAAGCTTGCGGCATCAAAGTCTTTTCATTTAACGGTCGTCACGCCAAATTGGAATCACGCCGAATATTCTGCCGCCAACTGCTCTCGAAAGATCTTACTATTGTGACGAATGTCGACCGGTAAGGGGTCCTTTCTGACAACGACTCGTTCAATCCGCCTAGTCTGAGGGTTTCGCGAAGCCAAATCCAACAATTCCTTTGTGAGTTCCTCACGCTGTAAATCGTTAATCGCCAAAAAATCAGGAAGCAGTTCTACCAACACAAGTGGCGACTGTTTACCTTTTTCTCCGATACCAATCAGCGCTGATCGATAAACCTTGGGATGGGAATTAAAAATTGCCTCACAGGGAATCGTGAATAGCGTTCGATCAGAAGTCGTTACTCGGTGAGCTTTCCGGCCGCAAAACCAGAATCGGTCGCGTGAATCGAGGTAACCGACATCTCCCATACGATGCCAGACACGATCTCCGTCTGTCACCTTATGCACTTTATTCTGATCGGCTCGCACGACATATTCTCTTGTCACCATGGGCCCCGTGACAAGTAACTCACCGATCTTGCCACGCTCACATTCCACGGTTTCACACAAATCATTAATTGGGTCATCACTGATTTCTATCACACGCCATTGAACGCCCTCAAATCGACTGCCAACACAAGTCCCTTTGCCTTTCACTGATGCTGGCCCAGTCTCCGCAATCACCTCTCTCGATTCAATCGATGCAAGTGGCAAGGCCTCCGTCGCGCCGTAGGGTGTAACGATATCCGCTTCTTCATGCACCAGCCCACGAAGGCGTTGAAGCGTCGAAGCAGGGACCGGCGCCCCAGCAGATAAAACTCGTTTGAGCGTGGGGAAAGGGCGTTCGACTCCTTCACTCTCAGCCCAACGCACAACCCGATTCCACAAGGCGGGAGACCCAAAAGCCTGATCAATCTCCCACTGGCTCGCCGCTTCTACCAACCGTTGAGGATTCACGTCTGCAGGCCGAGTTGGATCCATGTCCGGAATGACCGTCGTGACGCCCATCACCGCATCAAAGAGACCGAAGAGGGGAAAGCAAGCGAGGTCCTTTGATCCACGGTGAATGTCGTATCTTTCCCGAATTCTATCGATTTGCGAGTGAAAGGTTCCATGGGTGTAGAGAACCCCTTTGGGCGGCCCGGTGCTGCCTGTGGTAAAGATGATTGCAGCCGGATCTTTCATGGTTCGCGAAACAATGGAGGCATCCAATTTGACGCTTTGAGCGGATTCAATGATCTGCTTTAGAGTTTTACCTCCCCAAAACCATCGTCGGCCGACAGTAACATTCCAAACTGCCCGCGGAAATCGTCTCCGCAAGACACAGCGAATCGCCTGCGCTTTTGGAATACCGACAAAACCATCTGGGTTACTTTCAGCAAGGCAACGCACTAGATGCTTACGGCCCATTCCTGGATCGATCAGTACGACGATGACACCAGCCTTGAGAAGACCGAACACCAATTCGATGAACTGCCCGCCAAAGGGTACCAACATCACCAATCGCATCCCCGGCTTGACTCCCCAAGCAAGTAATCCCTTCGCGATCGAATCGCTTCGGCGATCCAATTCCTGAAACGTCATCGCTCGGTAACTACGCAATCCGTCCGATTGCACCGGCCCGTTCGGCTCTGCGATTGCCACGGCACTTGGCATTAGCGAGGCAACCGTCTTTAATCTTGCGGCGACGTTGAGTTCCACTGGTTTGCTCAAGCCATCACCCTTTTGTCTGCGGCATCGATCAGCGCGGAGATGATTTTCTCGGCGATCGAAAATGGTGCAACCGTCTGAGCCCCTTTCCAACCGGGAATTGCGTTCACCTCAATCACGCAAGGGATCCCGTCGTCGGACAAAAGATAATCAACCGCCCCGTAGACCAAACCAAGCTCATTGCAAATCGATAACGCCATTTCGCGCTGTGTCTCATTTACGTCGAACCAAGTGCAAGTTCCACCACCGGCGACGTTTGTTCGAAAATCATTGGGATTCACTCTCTGTATTCCAAATACTTCGTCGCCCATGACGAACAGTCGGTTATCCGAACCACCGGGAGGCTGGAATTGCTGAACGTATAGCACGGAATCCACGCGATCGAGGGCAGCGAATACAGACCAAGCGAGTTCCGCATCCCGCAGCCGCATGACACCACGACCTTCACCCCCAAAAATTGGTTTTACCACGCAGTCGCCCCCAAGGCTACGAAACGCATCCAGAGCCTCGGAACGAGACTGCGTCACCGTCGTATCTGGCACACGGAAACCGAGCTTCGCCACGCGACTCAACGTTGCAAACTTATCAATCGCTAGCTCCAAGGCCCGAGGGGCGTTCACCACCAACGGCTTAACGCAACCACTTGGACTCTCTTCACCGGGTTCAACCTTGGAACCAAATCCCTCGCACAGCTCATGCAGCATCGCCAGCCGAAAGGTGATTTGCTCGAACGAGCCAATTGGCATGGTTCTCGTCAAGACAATATCAAAATCTGAAAACGTTCCGGCGTCACAGATCGACTCGACTCGACCACTACGTATCACCGACTTCATCGACTCATACGATCCAAGATGCAAATCACATTGACACGCAGCACACGCTTGTTGCAAGGCGGTGGAATGCCAACCCTGACCAGTCCCAAGAGCTAGGATCCGTTTTCTCGTCATGACAGAAATGACTCAGCGAGAAGTTCACTCGAAAGTTGACCACCGGAGAAACTTTTGCCGGTACGGAGATTATGGATGGTGACACGAGCTGGACTAAAAAGAAGCGGATCAACCTGATAAAAATCGTAGTTGTATTGTTTGAAAACCTTGGCAAAGGGCTGTCCATGATCAGGAGACGAGCAACTGGGAACTCTCTCAATCACATCGTCGATCGCATCGTCTTCATGATCCACCCAAAGGGTAACCGTAGCACCGTAGAGAATTGCATCATTGGTTCGTCCAATTCCACCCACCACATCGCCACGTTTCGCAGGCGGCGGAAGGGGAGCTGAACCCGTGGCAGAAACGATCGTTCCCACATCGAAGTGAAGCTCGTGCAATTTGTGCAGTGCTGTCTCGATGCTGCGGGCAACGACTTGCACGCTCCCAGCAATGGAGGTCGCAGGAGCAATGGCAATCCTCAACCCATCTTTTTCAACACCACAATCCTTGGCGATTTTTTCAAGTGCTGATTCCGTCGGCAAAACCTCCGACTCAAGAACCCCGACAACGCCCGAGACGCGTTCGCTTAGCTTCAAACTCTGAAGGACATCCTCGCGGCCCCGAGCAAGTCGCATCGGTCCACTGCCCATGGCAAAAAAGTCGTCAGTCTTGACCGGCCACCCCGCGTACTGGCACCCAAGGCAACTCATCAGCGGCTGATCCGAGCGAACAAAGACACCTTGATTCACTGAATAACGAGATGAATTCAACGGCGATATTTCGATGCTTGCTAGATCCCCCATACAAAGTCGAGCAAGAAACAGCCCCGCACCGAGACCGCCGGGACATTCAACCCCCGCGTCAAAAATCTTAGCTCCAATCTGCGTCGATGAAGCACAACCGAGATATTCCGGCGACGCAAAAAGCTCGTCGAATTGTTTTGCACATTGTTGATTGATCATCACAAAATCGTCGTTGAAATGAAGTTGACTGTCCAGCGGTCTATCACGTCCTGTCGTACGAAAACGCCCCACAATCGGAACCTTCCCCACAGATGATCACTCCCAATGCGAATCGATTCGTCCCCCTGGATCCACGTAAACGCTCAAAGCGGCAGTCCCCCCTGCCAAAACAGGCTAAAATCGTTCATTCTTTACGCCAAAACTACGCAACCACATCCAAATCGCTCTGCACGCCATGCCGCTCAGCATCATTCCCCACCCGCATCCGACACTACGTGTCTGCAGTCGTCCTATCCGCAAAGTCGATGCACAGTTGAAACGGATTGTGTCCGAAATGCTCGATCTGATGTACCAAGCGGAGGGGGTGGGGCTAGCCGCAAATCAGGTCAACCTGCCACTGCGAATCTTTGTTGCCAATCCCAGCGGCAATCGAGAGGACGGCGAAGAACTGGTGCTCATCAACCCCGAAATCCAATCACCTAAAGGTAACGAAACAGCACAGGAAGGATGCCTTAGCCTTCCTGGAATTTATGGAAACGTAAAGCGTCCCAGAACTATCAAAGTCAGCGCGTACGATCTACGTGGTAATTCAATCGAGCGAGAGGTCGATGGGTTCCTTGCTCGCGTCATCCAACACGAAAACGATCACCTAAATGGTGTCATGTTTTTTGATCGAATGTCTGACGAATCTAAACGTGATATTGATGATCGTATTGACGAACTAGAAACCGTTTTCCGAAGCAAGCAAGCCTCTGGCGGAATCCCCTCGGACCAAGATCTATTGGCCGAACTTGAGCAGTGGTACCATACATATTGTTAGCACTTGAAAGACATTTCTCTGAGAATTACTTCTTGACTCAGGCACCTTTCCAAGCGTGCAAATTCACTCTTTAGCCAGAAGAAGGTCGGTGCAATGCGACTTGTATTGATGGGTACGGGACCCTTTGCGGTTCCCGCGTTTGAAGCGTTGCGAGCTGCTGGGTATGAGATCGTGAATATCATCACACGGCCGACACCACCGGTAAAAAGCAGGAACGGCCCGCCAGAGAACCCCGTTCGCCGATGGGCAGAATCACACCAACTCTCCGTTTCCGACCCCGACTCGATTAACACTGCCGAGTCAATCAAGCTCCTACAGAGCTTTAAGGCTGAACTGTTTGTCGTTTGTGATTACGGACAGATCCTGAAACCTGATGCACTTGCCTGTGCAAAACTGGGTGGCATCAACTTACATGGTTCACTACTACCCAAGTACCGAGGTGCCGCGCCCGTCCAACGGGCGCTATTGTCGGGTGATCCGATCACAGGGGTAAGCGTGATTCACATGACGCCCAGACTAGACGGTGGACCGATTCTCGCCACTGCGGAAACGCCAATCACCGATGAGGAAACATCCGGAGAACTCGAAGAGCGACTCTCCGATTTAGGCGTTGAACCAACCCTGCATGCGGTATCGCTTCTCGAAGCATGGGATCAACAATCCGTCATTGGGCGAAACCAAGATCCATCCATGGTCACCAAGGCCCCGCGACTGAGTAAACAAGAAGCACAGATCGATTGGAACCAGTCCGCCGCAGCAATCAACTGCTTCGTAAGAGGCATGCAACCATGGCCGACCGCTTTCTGCTTTTTCCCATTACCAAAGGGAAAACCGCCACTCCGGATTGCAATTAAAGCCGTTACCCACAAGCTCTTAGGCAACGCAACCCTGACGACTGCGTCTGACCATCGCTCAACGGATGCCGTAACCAATGTCCCCGAGGCGCACACCCTTGATAACCTGCCACCGGGATCGATTCTCGACAAAGAACGATTTTTCGTGCAGACCGCGAGTGGTGTCCTTGAAATCCTTACCGTTCAGCCAGCGGGTAAACGCGAGATGTCGGGAGCTGAATTCCTTCGCGGATATCAACCGGCCATCGGCACACAACTGACCTGACGCTCCCGCAACTGACCTAAAGCCCACGGTGTGCCCCCCCCTAAGTTCAAAAACGAACCACGGTGCGCACAAAATTTTTTCACGTTAAACTAAAGCCATCTCGTCGTTTAACGACAATGTAGGCGTTGTTGTTTTTGTGTAAACTTTTTTGCTCACCCTATGATGCTAGAATTCCACTCGCCACATGATGACAAACGCCGACCAGTTCGCATGAAATTTTTGCGGCGACGCTTGCTGGCGAATCTTGGCGGTTGATGAAAAATCTGTCGCCAAAGATTGGACACCTATCAAAATACCAGCCCGATCGACTGCTTCTTTTTTTGCTCTAAAGTGACGACGTCGTATCGCAACCTTACCCGTGCCGAAGATGAGCTCATGAGAAACTTAAAACTGATCCAAGCAACCGTTTTCTTTGCCTTGATCTGTGGCTTCTTCGACAGCATTCTTCTCTCCGCAGCTCAGGGCGACGGCGAGCAGCCCAATATCGTTTTGATCCTCTCAGATGATCAAGCTTGGACAGACTACGGATTCATGGGACATCCAGCGATCAAGACACCCAATCTCGATGCAATGGCCAAGCAAAGCGTCTTGTTTCGCCGTGGCTATGTGCCAACCGCACTGTGTCGACCATCCCTTGCGACACTATTAACCGGCCACTACGCCTCCACACACGGCATCACGGGAAACGACCCGTCGCCCAAGTATTCGAAGCCGAACAGCCCGGAATACAATCGACAGCGAGCCGACTTGATAGCAAAACTTGATCGCTTCCGCACACTTCCCGCACTCCTGGGCGAACAAGGGTACCTCAGCCACCAAAGCGGTAAGCTCTGGGAGGGAAGTTATCAGAATTCTGGTTTTACCCACGGAATGACTCGCGGTTTCCCCAAGCCGGGCGGAAGACATGGTGACGATGGACTGAAAATTGGTCGTGAGGGAATGGAGCCGATCGCTGAATTCCTTGATCTTGCCAAACAACAAGATAAGCCCTTCTTTCTTTGGTACGCACCTTTTTTGCCCCATACGCCGCACAATCCGCCTGAGCGATTGCTGAAAAAATATCAAGGCGACGACCGACCTATCTCCGTCGCCAAATACTTTGCCATGTGCGAGTGGTTTGACGAAACGTGTGGCGAGCTGCAAAAGCTGGTCGATGACCGAGGATTCTCAGAGAATACACTTTTCGTCTATGTCACCGACAACGGTTGGATACAGGATCCAAAGTCACAGAAGTACGCACCACGATCCAAACAATCACCGAACGAAGGTGGCATTCGTACCCCGATCTTCTTTCATTGGCCCAAACATCTCAGCGCTAGCGATCGCCCAGAACTGGTCAGCAGCATCGACCTCGTCCCCACCATCCTGTCATTCGCGGGTGCTGAGATACCGGACGGATTACCTGGTATCAATTTGACAACCCACCTTCGTACCGGAAAAGAAATTGATCGGAATATGATTTTCGGCGAGGGCTTTGCGCACGACATTGCGGACATCAACAAACCAGAGGCTTCATTACTCTACAGATGGTGTATCGAAGGTAACTGGAAGCTCTTGTTAACCTATGACGGCGAAGTCAATCGTTACATATCTTCTCACCCACGAACCATTAAAACACCGCAGCTATACGATCTTTCCAAGGACCCAACCGAGGAAAACAACCTCGCTTCCGTGCACCCGGACGTCGTCGCACGACTTAGCGGAGCCATCGACGCGTGGTACCCCGTCCGAGAACGTCACACCGAGCCATTGGCTGCGGCAAGTATCCGTTGAAAAGCCTTTCGCAAAAGCTGGCAACCCATGTGCTGCGGTCGTCAAAAGCCAAAGCTTCTCGTTCGATCACTAGGTTTGGGTAGATGGGCTATGCAAGATGCCTAAGGTCAGGCATATGAGGCAGCAAAGCTGGAACAACAAGTGCTGACGTATTGAACGCTATTGGCAGTTATTGGTTGCGCTAGGCTATTGGAATCCAGCAAAATGGCAAATCCCGAGAGGTTCAATCTCGACCCAATGAATCAGACTGTTCAGCAAATTAGAGCGAGCAGTCAAAATAATTGATGGTATAAATAAGAGAATACGCTTGGCCGAATGACAAACGCAACGCACACATTCATCTCTGACCAAGATGGGTTCCAGAGAGTGTGGTTCGGACGGATCAGGACCGAATCCTGAGCTTTGACCCGCTGCGATGATGGATGCATAAGAATTGCGATCACCGTTTTGGACTCATCCGAGCTGGTCGATCAATCATTTAAACACGGACAAGTCCAAAGCAATGCCGACGAGCAAGATGATTCGGGGAAACCGAGATTCAGCCGCAATGATTGCGGGACTCGGTTGTAGCGTTCCCGCCGGACGAATTGATCGGGATACGGGCGCTGAATTTGCTGTATACACATCGAATATGCCTGAACCGCTTGCTCGCCGGGTTCGTGCACTTTACCGACGCACGGGTATCCAACATCGAGGGAGCGTGCTCATTCAACCGGGAAAAGAGGGCAGCAACGGATATCAAGAGTTTTACCCTACCTCATTAAATGCTGTCGATCGCGGCCCAACCACCGCTGATCGTTTACGAAGATTTGAAGTTGAAGCACCACCACTTGCAATTCAAGCAGCAAACCTCGCTCTAAAAGACGCTAATCTCGCTGCAGATTCGATCACCCATTTAATCACCGTCACTTGCACTGGCTTTTATTCGCCGGGAATCGACATCGACCTGATAAAGTCGCTTCAACTTTTACCAACAACCGAACGAATTCAAGTTGGATTCATGGGTTGCCACGCCAGTATCAACGCGTTGCGAACCGCCAAAGGTTTGGTATGCGAGAACCCAAATCGCAACGTTCTTGTGTGCTGCGTTGAACTATGCACACTTCATTATCAATACGGCTGCGAGACAGACCACATCGTCAGTAATGCTATTTTTGCTGACGGAGCTTCTGCTACGGTCGTGATCGCACGCGGCCAGCAACCCAATGCGCAAACAACAAGCTTAGAGACCCAAGACCATTGCCAAACGATCTCGGACTACCCCACACGTGAACCGGTACTGATGCATACCGGCTCTACCCTGATTCCCGACTCCCAACAAGCAATGACATGGAGAATCGGAGACAACGGATTCTGTATGAGCTTATCAGCGGAAGTGCCTGATTTGATCGAGCAACAATTAAAACCAAATCTATCTACGTGGCTTAAAACACAACGCCTTCAGATCGAAGACATCAAAGGTTGGGGCGTACATCCCGGTGGGGCGCGTGTTCTCGAAGCGGTTCAAACATCACTCCAACTTGACGAAAACGATCTGCGTTTCTCACGCACCGTGCTACGCGAACATGGAAACATGTCCTCCGCAACACTACTCTTCATCCTCAAGCAACTACGTGATAACGCCGTACCAAGGCCATGGGTCATGCTAGGTTTTGGCCCTGGCCTAGAAATCGAGATGGCGTTAATTCACTAGGCGGAGCACCAGTGGCGACCGCAAGACACCCACAGTGGTGGCTAGTTGCCTTCTCTTAATATGTCAGACTCGGAAAAGTGGGTTCCCGCCACGCCGGCTCGCCCTCAACATTCGAACGAGTTCATGATATCTTCTAGCTCAAAGAGCTCGTGCCGACGCTTAATCAGACTGATCAAAAAATGAAACCCTACACCATCGTTGGCGTGATCGGCCACATTGACCACGGCAAAACATCCTTGGTCGCTGCACTCACCGGTGTAGACACCGACACGAACCCGGAAGAAAAACGTCGCGGAATCACCATCGATCTGGGGTTCGCTTCATTCGAAGATTCCGAAGGCCAATTTGCTCTGATCGATGCGCCGGGACACCAGAAGTACATTGGAAACCTTCTTGCGGGCGTGGCTGCAATCGACGTCGGACTCTTAGTCGTCGCAGCCGACCAAGGTGTTCAGGCGCAGACGCTAGAACACGCGGCGATCCTACAATCGCTTGGCGTGCAATCACTGATTGTCGCAATCTCACGAACGGATCTCGCATCAACGAAAAGAACCAGCGAAACGTCCGAGGAACTGGCATTCTTTCTCGATGATCTAGGAATTAAGTGCTACGAAATTGTCGAGACATCGACCAAAACAGGAAGTGGTATCGAGACGCTAAAATCGTTAATGAGGGCTAAGAAACAAACAAAAAAAAGAGCAACGTGCAATTTTTTTCGCATGCCAATCGATCGCATCTTCTCCAAAGAAGGACGTGGGACCGTCCTCGCAGGTACACCGTGGAGTGGTCAAGTACAAAACGGTGACGAATTAGTTTTGGCACGCACCCAACAATCCTTCCGCGTTCGCGGAATCGAGGTGCACGGTGTTCAACGCGACCATTCACTCGGTGGCGTGCGAACTGCAATCAACTTAGCGGGAATCGACTCGGAAATCGTTCACCGCGGAGATGAACTGATATCGCCTCAGAGCTACCAACTCACAAGTCGAATCCTAGGAACACTCCGATTGTACAAGGATTCAACTCCTATTCGTTGCCCGTCTGAGTTCATTTTTCACAGTGCAACATGCCAATGCGAAGCGAGGATCCTTGGCCCAAAAATCCTTCATCCAGATTTGGAAATGCCGGTCATCATTCAAACCACGCAACCGATCATCTTCGCCTATGATCAGTCATTCTTATTGCGTCGACCTTATCCAATTGGGTCCATAGCGGCGGGAAAACTGCTTGCTCCGCTCGAAGGAGTTACCCGAAAAACAAACGATTTGCTTCCCCTGGCGATGGATTTAAAACAGGGTGATCGAAGTCAAAGGTTGACCAACCGGGTTCACTTAAACGGAGAACTCGTACCATCGAGCGTCCTTCTACAAGTCGAACTTGGAATACCCGAGAACGAGACAGACAGCGTCCTCCGAGGCATAATCTCAGACGACGACATTTATTTCCAAGACGACGTTTTGGTGTCAAAGCGATCCATCGAACAAACCAAGCAGATGGCAATGCGATTCCTTAAAAGACAATCGATGCAAGAGAATGCTTGGGTCGATGAGGAGTCACTACTTCACCATTGTACGCTTCGAAGTTCGAAGGCGTGTTCCAAGATTGCGATCAAAGAGCTGGTCCGAGATGACTTGGTTGTTCAATCCAATCGATTATTGGCACTCAAAACGGACGAAACCAAACTTTCCAAAAAACAGGCGGCAGTATTGCAAACTGCGATAACCGCGTTGCAAAACAACCGCACCCCTCCGACGTTGAAAGAACTTGCCGAAATCACTAAGCAATCGCCCCAAGCCCTGATATCGTTGATGCGATACGCGGAGCAGCAGAGAAGAGTCGTCTCGCTGAAAGATGGCGTATACTACTCACTCGATACATTACAATTGATGTGCGAGGAACTACAATCGCTTTTGACCACTCAAAACGAAGCATCTGTGGCAGAAATTCGTGACCACCTGTGTATCACACGAAAATATGCAATTCCTCTTTTGCAGTATTGCGATCAAAATTCGCTCACCGTCCGCTCCGGAGAGAAAAGGATAGCGGGTGACAACCTAGCGAATTTTTCTCCATAAACCCGCAACCCAAAGCGAGTTGTGTTGTGACCGCATTCTTCAAAGCGACAGTTTCTCAACGGCTTGTTAAAGCTCGAAACTACGGCATCCCCCTTACGCCAACCCATTATGCCTGACCCTATACAACTAAGGACGATACCATCCGTTGATCGACTTTTACGCTCGGAGCTACTCGAGCCATTAGGGTTGCTCTATCCCCATTCCACCTTGGTCATGTGGGCGCGTGGTGCAATCGAAGAGTACCGCGACAAGATTCAACGTGCGGAGCAGCTACCCAAAGAAGATCCAGTTAAAGATCTTGTTTCACGTATCATCGCCAAAGAGAGGATTTATGCCGGTGCAAAAATCCGCGCTGTGATCAATGCGACCGGTGTGATTCTTCATACCAATCTAGGACGAGCGCCCCTTGCTAAGCGAGCAGTCCAGAGGATTGTTGATGCGGCCGGTACAGCAAATGTCGAGATGAATTTAAATACCGGCAAAAGGAATCATCGTGGACAACATTGCGTTGATCTACTTTGCCAGCTCACCAAATGTGAAGACGCTGTATTGGTAAACAACTGTGCCGCGGCGACGATGATGGTTCTGCAGAGTGTCGCTTCGCACCGTGAAGTGATCATTTCTCGCAGCCAACTCGTTGAGATAGGCGGCGGCTTCCGACTACCCGACGTTTTCCGGTCGGCGGGTGTCAGCCTGCGAGAAGTCGGAACCACCAACCGCACTTATGTCCACGATTATGAAACGGCCATCAGCGAGAAAACGGCAGCGGTGATGCGAGTGCATCATAGCAATTACAAAATGAGCGGTTTTGTCACAGAGCCGACCATTGCTGAACTTGTTCAAATGGATAAGTCCAATGCGATCGCGATCATTGACGACCTCGGTAGCGGCTGGCTTGGCAATGCCAAACAAGCAAAAGAGTATGCGAGCACGTTGCCGTTCCTCATCAGCGAACCGTCTGTCCATGCAAGCATTTCAGCGGGAGCCGATCTAACGCTCTTTAGCGGGGACAAATTACTTGGTGGCCCCCAATGTGGCATCATTCTAGGAAAACGAAATTGGGTGCAAAAACTGAAAAAGAGTCCACTGATGCGAGCGATGCGGTTAGACAAACTGGTCCTCGCAGCCTTGGAGGCGACATTGGAAATTCACCTCGAAGGAAGGGCCGAGACTGAATTACCGATCCACAGGATGTTAACTCAAACTCCTGCTGCAATTAAGAATCGCTGTGAACACGTGTCCTCGCTCCTCAACCCCAGTGTTTGCTGCAGGGTTGTCGAATGTGAATCACAAATCGGTGGCGGATCGATGCCAGGCGAAAAAATCGAGAGTTTCGGAATCAATCTGGAACACCGCCATCCAAATCTACTCGCTGCAAAATTACGCGAGAACAACCCATCCGTACATGCTCGTGTCACCAATCAGTCAGTCTTACTAGACATGCGGACCGTTCCAGAAACAATGACTGAGGTTCTAGCCGATTGTGTTCGCCGCTGTTATTTGGATGAACCAATAACAGCAGATGATCATGACGTTCACAGCGATGTTTAGTAGAGATCACGCGACAAATCATGAAAGAATCGCTCTACGAAAAACGTATCGTTCTCCTCGGCATTGGTCACACCAACGCGCATGTGCTTCGACATTGGGCGATGAAACCGATTCAGGATACGGAATTGGTCTGCATCTCGGATCATCTCACTGCCACTTACTCTGGGATGTTGCCCGCAGTTCTTGCTCAGCAACGACCTGAGACTGCAATGACAATCGATTTGGTGAGGCTTTGCGCAGCATCCTCAGCTAGGTTGCTCACATCGCCGGTAACCGGCATCAACACTGAGAGCCGAACCCTTTTCTTCGATGACCGACCGTCACTCGAATACGATTTCTTGTCCATCGGCGTCGGCTCGGAAACGAAAAGCATCAATTCCACATCGTCCGAAAATCATTCCATTCCAATCAAACCGATGCAGACATTCACGCATCGACTTCGCAATAAAATCGATGATCTACACAACAAGAAAAAACCGAAAAACGATCTGAATCTTGTCGTCGTTGGTGGAGGTATCGCAAGTATTGAGATTGTATTGTGCATCAGGCCATTCATTGAAACCCTGACCGACACATCGCTCAAAATTTCAATCGTCACCGCGAGTCAATGCATTGCGGCAGAACTCCCACAGAATGCGAGAGACATGATACAAGGCGTACTTGCCGAGCGCGATATCGAAATCATTGCCAACGCCAGAGTCGTCAAGCAAACCGAAGAGCTGATTGAACTTGATAACGGCAGCGTGATACCCGCTGACCTTACTATCACATCGACAGGAGCCTCAGCACCAAAGCTTTTAGAGAAACTCGATCTCCCAAAGACTGAGCATGGATTCTTATCCACCCATAAGAACCTGCAATCTACTGGATCCAGCCATATCTTTGCGGTTGGCGATTGCGGGAGTCTCATCGGCGACTCGGTTCCAAAATCAGGTGTTTATGCGGTGCGACAAGGCCCCGTTTTGTGGGAGAACCTCAATCGATCCATCAAAAATCAAAACCTTGTCGATTTCACTCCGCAAAAAAAATCCCTGAAGCTGATCAATTTGGGTGATGGTAGGGCGATCGCGCACCGTGGCCGTATCGCCATGTCGGGTCGTTGGGCCATGCGTTGGAAACATCGAATCGATGATCGATTCATTTCAATGTTCTCACCCAATGCGAAACCGATGTCGCATCTAACTGAGAGTACGAGCCTCGACGAGCAGTGCCGAGGATGTGGTTGCAAACTGGACAGTGACTCGTTGAACGGAGCACTGAAACAGTTGAACCCAAGCCGTAATCAGGAATTCCAAGATGCAGTAGTGATCCAAGATGATGGTCAATGGCAGACAAGTGCATCGATCGATTTTTTTACCGCCCCATTTCCTGATGCATACCTTTCCGGTCGTATCGCCGCACTGCATTCATTGAGCGACTTGGTTGCGAGCGGTGCGATGCCTCGCGCGGCTTTGTCAACGCTGGTGCTAAGCGATGGCCCACAAGCGAAACAGCAAGAGCAGTTTCGGGATATCACCGCCGGAATCAACCAAGAACTTAAATCGTTCGGTATCGAAATTACCGGAGGACACACCATTGTTGGTCCGCGCACTGAGATTGGCCTAACGGTGCTCGGGAAGAGACGTTCGGGTGTCGATATAGGAAAGCACCGGCTAAACGTCGGAGAAAAACTTTTCCTCACCAAACCTCTTGGGACCGGCATCCTTATGGCAGCCAACATGCGTGGGCAATGTAGCAGCGAACATTATCACTCTCTTCTCGAGACCATGCTTACTCCACTCCATCCATGGCTGTCGCTTATTCAACAACTCAATCTCACTGCGGTCACTGACGTTACTGGTTTCGGACTAGCAGGTCATTTACTTGAAATGCTGAACAGCAGCAATCAATGTGCGACGATCAATTTCGCAGCGATTCCAATCCTACCAGGTATTTCCGAACTATTAGCCGAGGGTATCGAGAGTACGCTGGCTCCTGGCAACCGAAAGCAACAGCGTTTTATCAGCATTGAACCCACGATCAAGGCTGATGCAGGTTTGCCAATTCTTTTTGACCCCCAAACCTGTGGCGGCCTATTGTTCTCCATCGCGACTGAACGTATCAAAGATTTACATCAGGCAACCGAAAAGCTTGGCCTTTCAAGTCCAATTGAAATCGGTAGCGTTATTGAAAGAAAAGCCACCGCAACCCAGCAGCGTCTCTGGATTCAATAACCACACGTTTTGCGATCACGCCTTTTTATCGGGCTACAAAAAAACCGCGATTTGCAATCCACTCGGGAAAGCAAACCGCGGTGCTAAATTTTGACACCTGCAGATTCGTCAATCGATCCGCTGATGCTTCATTGAACTAGATACCCCAACCATCACGATATTCGCGTGAGGTGAACTGGTTTACTTCTGGGGAATTTGGGCTGGTAAGCGTCTTAGCGTCCCACTCAATACGCTTTCCTTCAGCGGAACGCATTGCAAGATTTCCTGCGAGAATGGTTTCGGTAAGTCGCCCTGCGTAACCGAAGTTTGACATCGTTCCAGGCTCGTACTCACCTTTAACGGTGGCAACAAACTCCCATTTTTGACGTTGATCACCACCGCCTTTGAATGGAATACGAGGAAGCGTTTGCTCGGGAACTTTGTAGTCCTTGTAGTTATCTTCTGGCAACAAGAAATACCGTGCGCCGTAATCGTCTGGCGAGAAGAGCAAACCTTTGGTACCGACAAGAACAGCACCGCTAGTCTTTCCACCACCGTCGCGTTGAGCCTGAACTCGCTTTTGGAACGACTGAGGAAGTTGGCTGATGATTTCAGCTGGTGGCAGATTGCCACCGTCGTACCAATGGAACTTACAAGCTGGCAAACCTTCTCTTTCAGGGAACTCAAACAAGAGTTCAGAGCTACCTGGGAAGGTTTCCCCTTCGAAAAGGCCAGGATTTTTAATTGCAGTAATTGCAATCGGATCCCAAAGTTTCAAAGCCATCACAGGCATGTTGGTGGTATGGCAAGCCATATCGCCGAGTGCTCCGGTGCCAAAATCAACCCAGCCCCGCCAGTTGAAGGAGTGATAGACACCCCGCTTGAATGGTCGCATTGGTGCTGGGCCAATCCATGCATCCCAGTTCAACTCCTCGGGCACCGGATCTTCACCGGCCGGCCGGCCGATCCCTTGCGGCCAAACGGGGCGGTTTGACCAGATGTGCACGGACTCCACATCACCAATTGCACCGCTGCGAATCACTTCAACGGCCTCGCGAAGGCCATCCTCACTGGTGCCCTGATTTCCCATCTGAGTGACAACACCCATTTCGGCTGCGGTCTCACGCATCATGCGCGCTTCTTTGATCGACCAAGTCAGTGGCTTTTGGCAATACACGTGCTTTTTGAGTCGCATTGCGCGAATCGCAGCGGCAGCGTGCGTGTGGTCGGGTGTGCTGACCGTCACAATGTCGATCTTGTCACCCATTTGATCCAGCATTTCACGGAAGTCTTGGAACTGCTTGGCGTCTGGGAATTCACGTCCTTTCTTGCTCAGCGTTGCACCATCGACATCGCACAGACCAACAATGGAAACGCCATGTTCGCCAACGTGACTCGTATCACTACCGCCCTTACCGCCGACACCGATACATCCGGCAGCTGGAGCCTGCAACGCTGATTGGGCTCGTGCCAATGGACTGGAACTCGCCCAGTAACCAACGCCAGCAGTTGCAGCAGCCGACTGTCCAATGAACGAACGTCGATTCGTCTTTCTCGTCATGTTTTCCTCAAATCAAGTTGTTAATTTAGCTTCTTCCAAAGCAGGTCCAAGGTGATCCTGAGTACCGTTATACGATAACAATGGATCCAATTCGACACAATTCGCGGTAGGGCGAACAAGTTTCCGGTGAACCGCAAAATGGACGCTTTCGACCTGCCAAATACTGGTGGAACGGCCTCGGCACTTGGGAAAAGTTTTTTTCCAAGTGAAATGAATCGGATTCAATTGATACCGCTGCGGGTGGAGGACAGCTCCACTTTTTCATGGTATTGAATAGGTAAAAATGCCTATTTCAGGCTGTCAATCAATACGATTTAAAGACATTTTCGCCAAATCCATTTTCCAATCAATTGCCACGATCGCCCCACCGAAACCGTAAACTGTCAAATCATTCGAATCAAAATGACGCGAACCGTGGTGAAATCGACCAATCCCGCGTTCTCAAACACTTGGAGTCACGATTTATCTCAAAGGAAAACTCTCGCCAAACAGAACTGCCAGTTGTGGCGATTATGATTGTCCGGAGGTATTCATGACTTTGAACTGAAATTGCTTAGATCAATTTTTCGCAGCACACGCAT
>Ga0181559_10000930_pt1 | contig 28164 bp, 15 predicted proteins | sample 011ome_21_FD_133752 | JGI IMG/M metagenome (GOLD analysis project Ga0181559, IMG submission 133752) | Coastal salt marsh microbial communities from the Groves Creek Marsh, Skidaway Island, Georgia - 011508AT metaG (megahit assembly) | ecosystem: Environmental > Aquatic > Marine > Intertidal...
AGAAGAAGAAGAAGAATGAGAAGCAGAGACGCCAAACCGAGTACACTTAGTATCCCTGCGCGCGCGCGGTCTTTGACGCACCAACGCGTTTTGACGAAAAAATTGCATTCACATTCTTCTTCTCCTTCTTATTTAGGGTTTAGGGTTTAGGGTAGAATGGGGAGAAAGTAAAGAGAGAAACGACGACACAAAACACACTTTTGAGTTTCTACTGACTGAACACAACAAAAAAAATGGCTTCGAAAACGAGACACTTCTCCGCGCAAATGAAAGGTGGCAAACACTCCGACTTGTACGTTGCCATTTTTATCGTTTTGTGCATGTTTCTGGTCGCATTTTTGATCGCGTGGAGAGCTTCGAGACGGGAATTTGCGGTGAAGGGGAAGATTCATTAAAAAGAAAAGATAACTAAAAGAGAGAGATGATTGTTGTCGTCGGGAGCGAACGCGGTGGTTTTCTTCGCGCTTCTTCTTCGTCTACTTCTCGAGCGTTGTCGTCTTCTTTTTTGGCGCTGAAGACGGGGAGGTCGCCGAGAGGTGGTCCGGTTGGCGGGAGTTATTCGAAGAAGAAGAAGAAGAAAAGGAAGAAGAGTGGGCGGCGAACCCCTAATAATAACTGTTTTCACGGCGGCGACGACAAAAATGAAGCGGGGGAGAAGATTAAAAATGTGGCCATCATAGGCGCAGGTTTTGCGGGGTTATCGTGTGCGTATAACTTGATAAAATGTAGTAGTAATAGTAGCGATAGTAACGGTGCGGGCGTGCGCGTGACCGTTTTTGCGAGTGAACGCGCTGGTCGCGGCGGCGCTTCCTCCGTCGCCGCCGGATTGTTGCATCGACGCACGCCGAAGGGGTCAAAAATGCCGTTTGGTTCCCTCGGGTACGCGAAGACGGTCGAGATGCTGGAGAAGTGTCAAAAAATTGAGGAGATGATGGTCGATCCGGATTTGAATTTGAGCAGTGGGATTGACTTTCGATTCAGCGGCGAGTTGAGGGACGTGAAACGAGGTAAGATGTTTAGGAAAGTCGGGTGTTTGCGACCGGCGAGGACGGAGAAGGATACGATTGGAATCAAAAAGAATGTTCTTTCGAAGAATACAAAAAACGATAATAATAATAATAATAATAATAATGAAGATAAAAGACTAATGCTAGAAGAAGAAGAAGAAATAGAAGACGCGATTCGTTTTGTCGAGAGAGATGAAATCGAGGTGGATTTGCTTCGATTACGAAACAAGGGAGAAGAGGTAGGAGACAAAGACAAAGATGTGAATAATTCGTGCGGTTTTTACGTCGAAAACGGCATAGTCGTGGACGCTCAAAGGTACTTGGAGGCTTTAAAAGTGTTGATTGAATTCGAGGCGGCAAAAAATGCAGACGCGAACGTTTCGTTCGCGTTCAAGAAACGACGCGTGGAGAGTCTGGAGGACGTTGCGAAGGAATCGTTCGACGCCGTCATTTTGTGCTGCGGCGGTGAAATTTTGCGCGACGGATTTCTCGACGACTCCACGAAACAAGAATTACTCGAAAAAGTGGGAGGGCCTTTAGAGCTTCAAGCAGGACGAGCGCTCGTGTTGGAACGCGAGAATTGTTTCGTTAGGGAAGAAGGTGGCGAGAAATGGGAAATGCCCGGCATTCTCGGATCGCACTATCTCTCTCCATTTCAAACAACCAAAGCGATGTTTGGACCGACGAAAGAAAGAGGCGACAAAGTGAAAGCAGAAGATGCCGCTAAAGCTGGGTACTATTCCACAGAAGCCGCGAAAGCTTCTTTTCCGGACACCCCGGAAACGATCGATTTCTTGCTGCGCGAACTGAACGAAAAAGTCTACCCGCGCGCAAACTCCGAGACGAAGGAGAATCAAACGAATATTTTTTTCTCCACCAAAGACATCGATACCGTCGCGTACGGCGTCCGAGTCAACGGTCCGCGAACGCACGCCGGCAGATTCCCGAAAATCATTCAGTTTGACGAGAAGGAGAAAGCCAACGATTCCAGAAAAATCTTTGCCGTAACCGCCGTCGGCGCGAGAGGTTTGCTCTACCACGCGTTGTTAGGCGAGTGGGTCGCGCGAACCGTTTTATTAGCGTCCTCCTCCTCGTCGGCGTCTTCTTCCTCTTCACCATCATCCAAAGACGATGATCACGCGACGACGACGTTCGAAACCATCGTACCTGCAGAGTTCCGGTAGAGATAGATGCGCGCGGTAGTACTAGCGAGTGAGTTTTGATGACGTTTCGCGTGTGTGTGTGTCATCTCTCCACAAAAAAAAAGAAACTTTTACGTACGGAAGCGCACAAAAACTACACCATTTATAATCGCATTACATAAAATATAAAATAAAAGCATGGAAATCCATCCGTTCCGGTTGAAACCCGGTCAGGTGCGTCCTCCGTCGCGCGCGCGCTGCGTTTCTCTCTCTCGATCGTACATAAATGTTCCCATTATTCGAAGCGGATGTGGATGTTTCAAAAAGAAGACTTTGTCGAATTGGAAAAAATTCGATCGGTATCTTTTCTTTTCCCCATCGCGCGATTGTTTTATATGTATCAATCATCCGTTGTGCGTTGTTATAAACGCGACGACGTCGTGCGTTTGCGACTGACTTTTCGTCTCTCTCTCTCTCTCTTTGCGTATCTTTGTGCGCGAACAACATCGCGCGTAAAAAACAGGACGTGCGAAAAGAGCTCGAACACTACTGCCAACTCAAAAACATCCAAGCCGGGTGCATAATCACCGCGGTCGGCTCTTTACAAAAAGCGAAGATACGCCTCGCCTCCTCGGTGCAAACGAACACGAACGAAGTAGCGGAGCTGACGGAGGAGCGGTTTGAAATCGTCTCCATGACTGGAACGTTATCCGCGAAGAATGGGATGCACGTGCACATCGCGGTAGCGGATGCGAATGGAGAAGTGTGCGGTGGGCACTTGTTGGAGGGGTGCGAAGTGTTCACGACGTGCGAAATCGTCTTGGGCGAATGCAAACGGTTCGCGTTTGAAAGACACGACGACGTGAACACGGGGCACAAGGAGTTGGTCGTGGTGAAGAGCACGGCGAGAGATTTAGAGAGCGAGTATTATTTAGATGACGACGAAGGGGGAAGCGCGAGCACGCCGACGGGCAAAAAGGCGAGGAGATTACGGCAGATGCGAATGATGGAATTAGAGCGAGAGCGATTAAGACAAGAAGGAGGAGCAGAGAGAAGAGGATTATTTTCGAGGATAGCCGCGGTGATAGTGCCGCCACCAACCCCTATGAGGACCGTGAATGAAGTCGCGGACGAAGTATAGTTTATTTTCTTGTACGTGTAACAACAAATTCTTTTATATATATTCAGCAAACTGATGATGATAATGATTAATGTACAATAGCGTAGCAGTTTTTTACCGCACTTCATTCCCTTCTTCTTTTGTTTTAAACGACGGGAATGGGTGTCACCGGAATGCTAGCGTCGCCGTCAGTCTTCTCGGAATCTTCCCCGTCGATAGTATTCGTCTCCGCATCTTCGGACGACGACGGGGTCTTCGGCAACAACTTCTCGTCTCTAAATCCCTGGTTTAAGATGTCAATGTTCTGTTGCCCTTCGTATTTAAACGGCCTCTCGCCCAAGACTTTGACCAAGTCGTGTCTTTGCAACACCTCTTTATCTAACAACGCTTTCGCTAAACTTTCGACGACGGATTTCTTCTCTCTCACTAACGCCACCGTTCGCAGATACGCTTTGTCCACCAACTCTCGCACTTCCTCATCAATCATTCTCGCGGTATCCTCACTGTACGGCGATTTGAAATCGTTGTCGCCTTTCGGAAACGAGAGCAAACCAATTTTTTGGTTCAATCCGTACACCGCGGTCATGTTGTATGCCATTTTCGTGACTTTTTCGAGATCGTTTTGCGCTCCCGTAGAGATTTTGCCGAGCATGACGTCTTCTGCCGCGCGACCGCCGAGCGTCATGCACATCATGTCGGTTAATTGTTCCGTGGTAGCTAAAACGTTTTCGTTGGGGAGATATTGGGCGAAACCCAAGGCGGCGGAACCTCTCGGAACGATGGAGACTTTCAACAAAGGCTCGGCGTGTTCCATAAACCAACCGACGACGGCATGACCCGCTTCGTGATACGCAACCGTTTCTCGCTCCACCCGAGAGATTACTTTTTCCTTCTTCTCTAAACCAGCAATGACACGATCGACTGCTTTTTCAAAGTGTTCCAACACGACAAATTCCGCGGATTCGCGCGCGGCGACCAAAGCCGCTTCGTTGCAGACGTTGGCAATGTCCGCGCCGGCGAATCCTGGAGTTAACGCGGCGAGTCGCTCAGAATAGTCCTGCACCGGTCCATCCAATGTAATTTTTTGTAAATGCACTCGAAAAATTTGTTCTCTTCCTTTCACATCTGGTCGGTCGACGGTAATTTGTCGATCGAATCTCCCCGGTCTCAACAACGCCTTGTCTAAAATGTCCGGTCGGTTCGTGCCGCCGAGAATGACGACGCCTTGCGAGGACCCGAAACCATCCATCTCGACTAACAACTGATTCAGCGTGTTTTCTCGCTCATCGTTGCCGCCAGCAAAACCTCCTCTCCCACGTTGTCGGCCAATCGCGTCGATTTCATCGATGAAAATGATCGATGGTTTTTGTTCCTTCGCTTTGGCGAACAAGTCTCGAACTCGAGAAGGACCGACGCCAACAAACATTTCCATAAAGTCGGATCCAGAAATAGATAAGAACGGAACGCCAGATTCACCCGCCGTAGCTTTCGCCAGTAACGTCTTCCCAGTCCCTGGCGGACCAACTAACAGAGCACCTCGAGGGATCTTCGCGCCCAACTTTTCATACTTTTCCGGCGTCTTTAAGAAATCGACAAACTCCATGATTTCCTTCTTGGCCTCGTCGCAGCCGGCGACGTCTTTGAACATCACTTTCGGCGCGTTCTTATCGAGAGTGGCAACCGTCGCTTTACCAACGTTGAAAATACCTCCACCGGGTCCACCACCACCGCCGCCAATGCCACCCATACCGCCAACCGCGCCTCTGCGCATAAAGTACAACCATCCGGCTAAAATGGCAATCGTCGGTAACGCGCGCAAGATTTCCCCTTGCCAATACATTTCGGAGACGTACGTCACCGGGACGAATTTCGACGATTCTACGCCCATGAGTTCTTGAGCTTCTTCCATTTTCCGTTCGAAGGTTTCCAGCGAACCGATGTTGAAGGAAAACTTGTGCGTTTGTTGATTCTGTTGTTGATTTTGTTGTTGCGCCTGTTGACTTTGATTTTGTCCGAGAGTACCGACGCCAAATCCTCCGGAATCGTAGCCGTCCGCGACTGATCCACTCGTCGCAGTGCTGCTCCCAATCGACATTAAACTCGCACCACTTTTATTCTTCAAGAAAACTTTCGCGGTAGATTTATTCGACACTTCGATTCGATCGACCAATCCTTGCTCCAAGAGTTTCGTCTTGAACTCTTGAAACGAGATTTCTCTCACGTCCGACTGCCCGGCTCGAGAGAAAGACACGCCCAACGCGAGCAAAAGAAGTAAACCTAACTGCCCGGCGACTTGTTGCGACTGCAAAAGCTCCGCGAACGATTTCGGTTTCTCCTCGTTATTATTGTTGTTCCCGCCCGTCTTCTTATCGTTGCCTCTCTTGCTCCCGCCCGGAGGCGCCGTGTTCCCGGTGCTCCCGTTCGAATTATTATTACTACCACTACTACTGCCGTTACCACCACCATTGCCGAGTTTACCGTTCTTCGACGCTTTCAAAATCTGGTCCGCTTTTGCCGCGTTCTCGGCGGCTTTCGCGGATTCCTTCGACGTCGCCGACGCCACGGGGTTTCCTTTTTTGGGAGCCACGCCGCTGCCGCTACTCTTGGCGTCGTTCGAAGCGGCGCTGAATTTTCTCTTCCCACCAACGCCTCCTCTTCCAAATCTTCCCGAAGAAGAAGCCGCGAAACCGCGTTGTCGTTGTTGTTGTTGTCGTTTCAAAGAGGCGAGGACCCCATCTTCTCCTCCGAAGAAGAAAAGCGCGTTTCGTCGTCCTCGTTTCAGCAAAGAAGAACCAGCGGCGGAAGCGGCAGCAGACGGCGCGGCGGTGGTTGCGGTGGAAAAGAGAGAGGAAGAGACGACGTTTTTAGTAGTGGAAGTGGCGCCAAAAACCAAAAACGACGCTCGTCTCGCCGCGCGGCGTCCAATCGTCATTTTTGCGACGACGACGACGATAACAACAACAACGACGGTACGGTGAAAATAAAGGCGCTGTTTTTGTAAAAGTCGGACGCCCGCGCTCACGGTGAGGCGATGATGACGACGATGATGTGTGTGTTTTAATAAGAGCGAAGAAGAGAGAAAGTGAATGAAGACTCTAGACTTTTTTTGAGACGTGTCATCCTTTTCACAAAATTTTTTTTTTTCGATGTACGCGACGCGGAGCGCCGTTGTTCTTGACGTCGCTCTGATGCTGCGGTTACTGCTACTGACTACTTCACGTGGTGGTACTCTACTTTTACAACACTTACTTAATACTTGAGGTTCGTATTTTTTAAAAAACAAGCACTTCTCTTACTCCTCTTTTTCATCTTCTTCTTCTTCTTCGGACGAGGAGGAGGAGGACGGAGAGGAGAACAACCAGTCGTTTTCGAATTTCTCGAACCCTTCGACGAGAACGAGACTACCTCCCGCGTCGAGAATCTCTCTCGCTCGTTCGAGTTTACTGGAACCGGGATTTTCGCCTATTAAGAGTATGTCGGTGGATTTGGCGAGCGAGGAGGAGACGGAACCGCCGAGGCGTTCGATGTCCCGTTGGATTTCGGAGCGGGTTTTCGAAGACGTCGGGAACGTGCCGGTGATGCAGACTTTTCGATTGAAGAGTTTACTCGTCGCATTTGTCGAGGAGGAGGAAGTAGACGAGGCGTCTCCTCCGACTGGGAGAATTTTGACGCCGTTGTCCAAGATTCTTTGCACTTCGTTGGCGTTGTTCGGCTCGCTCCAAAAGTTGGCGATGCTTTTCGCGACGATATCACCGACACCTTCGACCGCTTCGAGAGAGATTTTGATGTTATTTCTGTCGTCGTTGTCGTCGTCCTCGTCCACACTACTCCCGGTTTCGTGATACCTCACTGCCGCGTGTTTGAACTTGTCTAGACTTTTGTACGTCTTCGCGAGTTCCTTCGCCGTGGCCTCGCCCACGAAAGGTATTCCTAAAGCGTATATGAATTTTGCCAACGGAACGCCGTTCGTTTTCACGTCGTTGATGGCAGCGAACATGTTCAACGCGTTTTTCGTAAAATCGTATTTTTTCTTCTGAGAGGAATTCTCGTAACGCGCCCATACGGGAGGAAGTTCCTCTTTGTTTCTATTCGGTCCGTAAAATCTTTCCTCCAGCGTGAAAATATCCGACGTGCGCTCGATGGCGTTCGTCTCGAAGAGTTTTTCGATTTGCTTTTCTGCTAAACCGCGAATGTCTAAAGCTTTTTTGGAAGCAAAATGCGTCGTTCTCGCGGTTCTTTGCGCCGGACACTTCAAACCAGCGTTGCATCGAATAACCATGCCGTCTTCAGCGTCTCGAGAGACGAGCGAGTTGCAACACGGACACAACATCGGCGCGGCGTAAGCAGAAGCGCCACCGAGATTTAACGACGATGACGACGATGATAAACCTAGTGCTGCTCCGAAAGAAGAAGAAGAAGAGGAAGAATCGTTCCCTTCAGAACTCGTTATCCGTTCAGCATCAGTGGCGACGCGAATAATTTTTGGAATGACATCCCCAGCTCTCTCGACGACGACGTCTTGGCCAATTTGAATCTTCTTGCGTTCAATTTCGAAAAAGTTATGCAACGTCGCGCGACGTATAGTTGCTCCGTTCAACTCGCACGGTTCTAATATAGCTACTGGTGTCAGCACACCGGTTCGTCCTACTTGAACCTCTATAGATTTCAACGTCGTTATTGCAACATCCGCGACGAACTTGTGCGCGATTGCCCATTTCGGCGCTCTCGCGTCGGAACCGATTCGATCGCGCAAACGCGTTTGGTTTATTTTATACACGATGCCATCGATTTTGTGCGAAAGCGTGTCTCTCAGATCATGCGTTTTCGCGTGGAACGCGAAGAGCTCGTTCAAATCAGAAGAGACCACGCTCCTGGTTAAACATAAATCGGAAAACCCCCATTCTCGACACTTTTCGTAAAACTCTATTTGCGTCTCGAACAACGCCGCGCGTTCTCCTCCATCTGTGCCCCATCCGTGCGGTATGAACGATAAAGGAACGTCTACGTTCGCTTCTTTCATGCGCATGACCCCTGCGGCAGCATTTCGTGCGTTCTTAAACGGAGTTTCTCCGTTTGCGATTTTCATCTCGTTTACTTTTTCTAAAGCGTCTTCTTCCACGTACACCTCGCCGCGAATCTCAAAGACTTCCGGGTAAGTCGACGATCCTCCTCCTCCTCTTCCTCTCAATTCTCTCGGCACATCTCTACAAGAAGAACTCAACACGTGTCTCGTGATATCTTCGCCAAATTCACCGTCTCCGCGACTCAACGCTCTGACTAACTTCCCGTTTTCGTACCGCAAACTCGCAGATACGCCGTCGATTTTCAATTCGGCGCAATACTCTATCGATTCTATTCTTTCACCCGCTCCCGCCGCCGCCGCGGTTGTTACTGCTAAGCTCTTCCTCGCTCTCTCGTCGAATTCTCTCACTTCATCTTCGCTGAACGCGTTCTTCAAACTTTGCATCGGCGACAAGTGCTCGTACTTCCTATACTCAAAAGACGACGACGAAGAAGAAGAAGCCAACCTCCCGCTCCCCACGCGCGAGTACAACCCGTCGTCAAATTTCCCTCTCAACTCCTCAAATCGCTTCTCCACCGCTTCAAACTTCATCCGCAACAAATCGTACTCGCTATCCGCCAGCGTCTCTTCCGCTCGGTCGTAATACAGCTCGTCGTTCTCCGAGATTTTCTTCGATAAATCTCGTAAAATTTCGCTCGCCCGCGACGCGTCTTCGATCGAACGCGCGAACCGGCTGGCTATTTCCTGCGCGTTTTGAGGCAAATCATTTTCTTCTCCTCCTCTTTCTTCGTTAAAATCATCTCTCTCGCGCGCAGCTAAAGAAGAGGAAGAATGAAAGTGCGATTTAACGACGTTGGATAAAAATCGCCTCTCGCTTATTGTTCTTCTTCTTCTTCCTTTCAAAGCGTTGGTCGAAGAGAAGAAGAGAAATTTCCTCGTCGTCGTCGCTGTTGTCGTTGAAGTCATCGAGCGACCTGGCTTCTCCCCTCCTATCGTCGTCGTCGCTGCTGCTGCTGCTGCTGCTGCTGTTTGTGGCGGCGGTGTTCTTTCCGCTCCAGAGAAGAAGAGCCGCGCGAAGAGCGTCGACGACGAAGACGACGACGAAGACGTTGTTATTAAATTCCTTTTTGAAACGACTTTGCGTTGTTGCAACGAGAGGAAGAGGCACAACTTTTTGCGCATCACACGCACAAGAAGAAGAAGAAGGAAGAAAGGAAATTGCTCTCTCTCTGCTCCGCGTGCCAACTTCGCTTTGGCGTTTTCTTCTTCCGGCGCGAGAAGAGAAGCGGTGCGTTTGTGTTGTGCTTTTTAATGACGAAAATTTTTCCCCAACAACAAAACAAATTCAACGAACTTTCCTCATAAATAATAACACACAAACAATGTCGGCGGATGATGATGTTCGCGACAAAAAACACACGGGAAAACGCCAGCGAGACCGAGAACTGCGCCTCGAACGCGTGAATATTTTAAAATCCATCTCCAGTGGCGCGTTGAGAGACGCATCGGTGCTCTTTTCGGAGCAGTTGTGGAACGGCGTTTTTGACGCGTTCTCGTTAGAGGTGAACCATTTCTCGCAACAACTGGGGACGAAAGAGGCGAGAAAGAAAGCGAACGCGTTCGCGTTCGGCGTCGAGGACGAAACGTACGTGCGAGAAGAAGTCGCGAAGCACAAGAAAAGAGTCGTCGAGGACGGGTACACGATTTTACCGATCGCGGAAACCGCGAGAGAGAATCAGATTTTTGATTCGAAGAAGGAGTACGAGTGTCAAACCGGGTGGCAACGCGAATGCGAGAATTTGAAGGACGCGATTGAATATTTAGACCGGGAGATTGGATTGAATCCAACGTGGTCGCTGGTGTTTGACAATTTTTGGACTCTGGCGAGACGCGTGGAGAAGCTCGTGCAGGAGATTTCTGGTGGCGAAGAGAATCGCTTGAACTTTGACGCGCTCGTGTGGCGCGTGGAGAACGAGACGGAGGAAGGAAGAACGATGAACGACGAGAAGAAGAACAAGATGACTGCGTTTACGCCGCACAGAGATCGACAACCGAAAGGTGAAGATACGAGGAAGAGTTTTCGAGAGGACGAGACGCCAAAGTATTGCACGATTTGGATTCCTCTGACGAACGCGACGTGCGAAAATTCGTGTTTGTACGTCATTCCGCGGAAGTGCGACGAAGGGTACATGGACGGCGACGACGACGCAGATTTAGAAAAGACGCCGTTGGAGAAATGTTTGAAAGATAAGAAGGCGTACCAGAACATCACCGCGTGTCCAGTGGAGGTGGGCGAAGCGGTCGTTTTCAGCCACAGAACCATACACTGGGGAAGCAAACCGAGAGATAATTACGAAGGCGAACCGAGAGTGAACGTGTCTTTCGGCTTTAGCGACGATTCGTTCGAAAAGGCGTACTTGAAAAACAGAAACAACGTGAAAGTGACCGAGGATCAAGACGACGTGAAAAGTTTGCCGACGTTGAAAGAGAGATTGGTGTTGATCGCATCGCAAATGATCGTGTATCACGAAAGGTTTCCGCCGAAGAACTTCAAGGCGTTGAAACTGTTGAAGAAAATACACGATTCCGGCAAGAGTTTCTTGGACGAAAGGTACTGTGAAATCATAGAGACGGAGTATATACGAGCGACGAGCATGTTAGCCGGTAGCAATAGTGGGCGTGAGAATGATGACGAAGATGATGAAGGAGACGAAGACGAAGACGATGAATTAGATAACGCTTTAGATGCCATGCTCGATGCCAAAGCGAAAGGTCGCGGCGACGATTTCGAGGACGATTACGAAGACGAAGATGACTTCGAGAACGATCCAAACCCGGACGATTACAGCGATAGCGATCCAGAACGACCCTACGAAGCGACCGAGGAGGATTTATTTTTTGGAAACGCCACGGAAGAGGAGATTATCACTGCTAAAAATAATCATCGCAGAAGCATCGGGAAAGAAGAGCTTCCGATGCCGAAAGAACGAGAGGCGTCGAAAGTAAACGTGAGGGAACATTGCAGCGAATTTTTAAAGAGACCAGAGAATAAAGACAAAGTGGATGAAGTAAAGAAACTCCTGGGCATCAAGAGTTGATGAAAAAGTATCATCATTCGCATCATGTAATATAGTACAACATATATGAGGTAAAATCATTAAACAATCGCACCCGACATGGCGCATCTATTGACGTATTCGATACCCGCGACGTTCGTCAACGCTTCTTCAAACATGGAAACAAAATGTCGACCCGGCGAGCACATGCCACCAGATTCTGAAGATGCGTGGGGTAAAATATCGTACGCGGCGTCCGATGCGTTCGGAGGCGAAGAGAGTCGGTACGACACAAACACTAAGACGAGGTAGACGAACAAGATCGGTACTACGACGATTGCGAGAAACATGTGAGAGGTATTTCTCATCCCTTTATTTCTATTCGTCGTCGTCGTCGTCGTAGCCGCCGCCGCTGCCGCTTTGTTTGTGCTCGTGTTCGATGTCAACGGTATGGTCGAGACCAAAGGCATCTCAGATGGTTTCCTCCCCAATTCTAATTCAAGCTTTCGCATTTTTTCAGCCGCATTTTCCAGAGCAACTTCTGCTCTGAGCTTCATTTGTGCCATTGAATCTCTCTCGAACCGCGCGCGTTTCGTCTCCTCTTCAGCTAACCGCTTCGCGCTCACCTCTCGGTCGTGCGCGTGTTGGACCTCCTCGTTCGCTTTCTCGACAACGTCGTCGGCGTACTGTTTCGCCTCGACGCATTCCTGTTTTGACTCTATAAGCTCGGCTTCGAGTGCGCGCATTTGTTCCGCGTGACTGTCTTCGAGTCTTTCGATGTCTCGTTCGAGCTTGGCGATGGCTAATTTTTCCTCAAAAGCATTGAAGTTGGCCATGCTCTTCTCTTCGTACGTCTTCTCGGGTTGACTCTTTGTCGGACTCTTTTTACTTCCGCCGAAGAAACTCCTCCCACCACTGTTTGCGGTGCCTTTCAACTTTATCGCCGTAATCTCCGCGGCTTTCGCGGCAACGGTATCTTCCAATCGTTTAATTTCCGCCAAAGCCTTCTCTAACTTGCCTTCTAAACTCGATCCGCGAAGCTTCAGCATTACCATATTTTTCGTCTTGGCCACAACCGTCGCTCTCGAGACTTTCTGCGCCTCTTCCGACGCGCGCAGACGCGCGTGCACTTTTTCGTGTTCGTTTTGAAGCCATTTGAAATCAGCTTGAGCGTCCGCGAGCTTTTGCGAAATCTTTTGAACGGCGGCTTTGGCGCTGACTTTACCGGCGGGCGAAACGACGTGAGCGTTGTTCTTGTCGTTGTTTTCGCTGGCATTCGCGATCGATGCCAACTCGTTTTCCAGCTCCAGCTTAGCCGAAGTGATCCGTTCTAACTCGTTTTCTAACCGGTCTTTTTCCTCTCTGAATTTCTCGGATGCCTTCTTTATCTCGCTCAGCTCGCTTTTCCTCTCTTCGTTCTCCTTCTTCAACATCGCTTCGCTTAATTCCACCTGTTCCAACTTAAACCTCAAATCGTCCGCCATATTTTCAAATTTGACCATCTCTTCCTCCGCTTTTTTCCCTCTCTCTACTAATTTGAGCGTCTCTTTCCTACCTCGATCGATAATCTCTCTCAATTGAAACTCGATTTGTTCGAGGTCGGAAAATTTCGCTTGGTCTTCCAGCTGTTTTTGCCTCAACGCTTTCACCTCCTCGTTGGCGGCGTCCGCGGCAAACTCCAAACCAGGCACTCTAGCGACATCTAATTCGAGTTTGCGACACAAGTCTTCGTATTTATTCTTTTGTTCGATGGCGTCCAAACACTCTTTCGTTTTCTCCGCTTGCTCGATTTTCAATCGAGCGCATTCAGCTTTCGAATCGTTTAATCTTTTCGTCGTCGAGTTCAACTCGTCGTTTAACGTTTCCGCTTTTTCAACTGCCTCGCGGCACTGTTGAGTCATCTCCTCTAACGCTCTCCTCGTTTCGTTGTTTTGTTTCTCTCGCTTTTCGTTGACGAGTTTTAATTTTTCTTGGAACGTGCCGTCTTTGGTTTGAAGTTTCTCGACTTTCTTTTCAAAAGCTGTTCGCGCGATAATTGCAGCGCGTTCGATGTCTTCTTTCACCGTTTCGATTGCTCTGACGTTTTCTTCCGCTAAGTGTCTCTTTTCGATTTCTTTATCCAATTCCTGGCGCGTGGATTCTAAGGAGGCTTTCAAATCTGAAATTTCACGCTCAGAGACGATGCGAGACTCGAATACCTTCTTGGAAGCGTGTTGCGCTTCGCTCAATTCTTTGAGCAGAGCATCGTTTGCGTCTCGTAATTGTTCGCTTTCCTCCGCGAGCTTTGTCTTTTCGTTCTTTGCGACTTCAAATTTGGACTCTACTTCGTTTTTCGTTCGTTCAATATCCGCGCATTTTTCCGCGAGCGCCTTCAATTTCCCTTTCTCTTTGTCAACCGCTTCGTTCAAATGCGCTATTTCCGAGGATTTCGATTTCAAATCTAACTCGCTCGAGGCGAATTTTGCCTTCAAGTCAGATAACTCCTTCATCACCGAATCGCGATCGTTTCTGGCTTTCTCGTCTCTTTGTTCTAACAAGCGTTTTTCGCCTCGTAAGATTTCTACGCTCTCCGACAATTTTGCCGTTTCCGAAGCTCGCAACGCGTTTGATTCTGACAACGCCTTGCGATGCGTTTCTGCGTCCACGTCGCGCTGTTTCTTCACGTTCTCGAGTTCGTTGCGCAACGCATCATTCGCGATTTTCAAATTCTGCAAATCGTCAACGCTTTGGGCCATGGTGCGTTCCGCCGCGTCTAACAAACTCTGCTGCGGATCGTTTTCTTTCATCGTCGACGAAGAAGAAGCCGCGGCGGCTAACTTCCGCATCAATATGTTTTCCTTGTTGCGGAAGGAAAGAGGCGTTGCGCTTCTGAGCGACGAACGACTGGTATAAAAGTTGTTGCTGTTGCTGTTGTTCATGTATCTACGGCTATTACTAAACGGCGGCGAAAACTCGCTCGAGTCTGCGCGCATCGTTTGGCCTCTCGGCGGTGAGAGGGATATCGAGGGTATCCCCGGCGTGTGCGATGGAAGATGATGATGCGAGGACGTCGTCGTCGTCGTCGTCGTTGATGATGTTTCCTCTTGTTGTTGTCTCGCTGAAAATAGCGTCTTTTGTACCGCGTCTTCTTCTTCCGTCGTTTCAATCGAACCGTCCGCGCCTCTGTTATTCGCATCACCACCCCCACTCGTCGGCATCGTCGTCGTCGTCGTCGTCGTCTTCACCGGTCTCGGCGTCGACATCATCAGTAATTTCTCCTCCAATATCCTATTCTTCCTTTCCATCTGTTCCATCCGTTCCTCGAACACCCGCTCGCGTCTCTCGATAGTCTCAGAGCTCAAATCGATGAGCCTGTCGGCCAATTTCATAGAATCTTTCGCCGATAACGGCGTCGTGGTGCTGATCACTGCCATGATCTCGTCATCCAGCGTATCGAGAAACTGTTTCGAATCATCTCTCCTCCCGCCCATCGTCGTCGTCGCCGACGCCGCGGGTTTCGCGGCGCACTTCTCCAAGAAGAAGTCCATTATTATCCCACGCGGAGAGTGTTGAGAGACGGGGAGAAATTTCAAAAAAAGAACTCCCCTATTTTATTGTGTACACGTGCATATGCGCGATGATGATGTGTTTTTAAATGCGAGCTTTTAAAGAACCGCGCGTGCGTCGTGTGTGTGTTGCGCTTCGTGTGTTTGCGAAAAGGCGGTGGTGCGCTGGTCGTCGTCGTCGTCGTCGTCGTCGGGGAAGAGAAATTTGACGCTTTTGGAAAGCTTTTTAAAGACTGATGAGTGAGAGTTTTTGCCCAAAAACAAGTATTTAGGGTTTCAGAAAAATCGAAAAAAAGACGCCGGTTTCTTTTCTGTGTCGTGGGCAAAAAAACAAATGCGACATGCGAAAAGACTTCACCAAACACCAAACACTTCACTTCACTCGCGCGCGCGCGAGAGAGAGAGAGAGAGAAAGAAGCGAAGATGATGTCGCCTCTCGCTGCGAAACTGAGCGCGACGCGCGGATTCGTTTTTGTCGGAGGAGGAGGAGAGAGGAAGAACGCTCGCGCAAAAGTGCGGGTGAGCGCTTCTTTTTCTTCTTCTTGGGAAGGTAAAAATACGAGCTCGTCTTCTTCTTCTTCTTCTTCTTCTCCCGAAGAAGAGAGAGAAGAAGAAGAAGAAGAAGAAGAGACGCGATCTCGGGAGGAGAGCGAGAGCGGCTTGGAAAAAGCGGGGTTTGTGAACGAGGAGCGCGCTCTGGTGAAAGTCGTAGTCGATAGAGTGGTAAGAATAGAAGAACAAGAAGATTTCAGCTACGATTGGGCACCGGTCGTTTTAAGAGCTTTAGATGGTTCCGATCGCGTGATACCGGTGTTTAGCGGTAATAAAGAGAATTCAATCCTGAGCGTGCTTTTTAACGAGGTAAAAAAGAGAAAGAAACACGGTAAAGAGAGCGACGAAACGATTACGTTTCATTCTTGGGAAGGGAGGATCCACGCGGGATTTGAAAACGCCGAAGCGGTTGTCGTGTGCGAACGAGGAGTAGGGACGACGCCGCTTGAACTCGACGAGGACGAGATCGACGGTGAGAATTTGAGATCGATGTTTGAAACCATATTGAAAGAAGCCGTCGAAAGGTCTGGCGTAGATTGGGAGAGTTTGGCGAAGTGGCAAGCTATAGCGAGAGAAGAAGAAACTTCTTCTTCTCGCAACGAGAAGAGTAGGTTTTCGATCAAAATTGTCGACTCGAACGGCGCAATCAACACGAGAGATTGGCAAGTGCTGCGATCTATTTTGCGGAAAGAAATTTTGACGCGGTCTCGAAAAACGTACGATTTACCGAACGACTCCGAAGTTCTTCTGAGCTTACTCGTCGCGCTCGTGAAAAATTTGCCAATCTACGTTTCTCCCGAGGTTTTGCAAAAATATTCCATGTCTTACGAATGGGGAATGACGTACAGAAGAGGCCATTCCGCGCCAATCCCGAAATGGAAGCAGCGCATTATATTTAACGACGACGGGATTGGTGAAGAGTCGTATTATGATGGATACAAACCGTGGTACATCGAAGTATTCAAGACTTACGATAAGGCGACGAAATTTTCAGCCGATGGGAAGAATAGTCCCATGAAGAAGAGGAAAAACGGGCCGATGTACCGTCGAGAGTTGGATCAACTGATTCTCAAAAGACTCGAGGTTGCTCTTTTCATCCGGGGGCGCTTTATCAAAGATGGAAAGCTGGAAGACGACGGTTTAATGGCTTTATATCAACACCCGCGCCTCAAAAAACTCGCAGACGAGATCAACGAAATTTTACCCGTCGAGAAGAGATGCGGTGCGGCGAAGAAAATAATCGACTTGGAGGTTGCCGTTCAGAGAGAGGATTATCAAGCAGCCGCGGAGTTGAGAGAAGATTTGCGAAAATTGAACAACATCACGTGGATATATCTCAGAGGAAACCAAGTGAACCCCTTCGACGATTGATGGCGATTGGTTTTACCACCACGCGAAAGAGTGGCATAGCGCGCGCCATAGAGAGAGAGAGAGAGAGAGAGAGAAAGAGAATGAGAGACACATGAATACTCGCTTGGATTGAGTTGTATAAAATTTTGCATCGCACATAATGAAAGAGATTCTCTTCTTCTTTCACGGCGCTTCCGGTTCTTTTTGGTACGACCCACGATCTCTCGCAAAGTTCTCCGCCGCCGGGTTGTACGACTCCCTCGGCGATCTCACGCCGAACGATCTCGGCTCCGACCCGTACACCGTCGCCCCATAATACTTCAAAACGTCTTCTGGATAAATCCCTTTCTCATCGACGAGACCGTATTTACCCATCGCTTTCGCGTACGATAACGGCGTCCAATCTTTTTCCGTTCTCGCCCAAGTCTGCGCCATACTCGTACAAAATCTTTACCATCTCCGGCCCGCCGTCGATGGCCCAAAACAACGTCAAATCGCCAACGTGATTTTTATAGTTTGGATCGGCTCCGGATCGTAACAACGCCTTCGTCGCTTCCAATCGACCTCTGTGGCACGCGCACATCAAAGGCGTGTACCCTTCTTTCGACCCGTACGCCCTCCCAAACTCAAAATTCACATCCGCGCCTTCCTCGATTTTCTTATACACCAACTTCACGTCGTTCTTGATCAGAGCCAACAACAACTCCTCGGTTTCTCGAGAGGCTTTGTGTACGTCTTTTCCTCTCGCGTCTGGCTTGTAATCTGGATGGTGCGAACCTTTCCCGGAATCCCACTGCGCTTCGTAGGCTTCCTCGATGTCCTTTTGGCTGTTGAGTGAGAGAGAAAGAGTGTGTGTGTGTGTGTGTGTGCGTGTGAGAGAGAGAGAGAGATCACGCGCGGTTGTGCGTTCGGTCACACGAGGCGAAGTGAGATCTCATTTTGCATTCGCGCGCGGGCGTTTTTTTTTCAAGCGTGCGAGAACGAGAGGAGAAAAGAGAGAGCACTCGTCGCATTATTCGCGCGGGTAGCAAATCACTAAAGACATATCGCACCGTTTCGCCATGATGGTATCCTGTGTGTGTGCGCGCGCGCATCGTCCGTTTTTGTTTGATCGGAGAAAAAAAGGAAAGATTGATTCGTTAGGGGATGAGAGATTGAAAAAAAACGAAAACGCGAAGAAACGAGGAGGCGCGATGATGATGCGCGCAACGAATTGAAGACCGCGTTTTAGACGCATCGAACGAACGGCGCACCATTTGAGACATGATGGTTAGATCTTCTTTTTCGTTCCGCTTCTGAGAAGAGAAATAGTAACGAGAGAAGAGTAAGTGTGCGGTGCTTAATAATGATGGAAAACGCTTCTTTTTTTTTTCTTTTTTTTTTCTTTTCTAAACTCGGAGCAAAATTGAATTTGAAGCAGAGGATACCGAACTCGCGTCGCCGGCGTCGCTAAACTTACCGCTCCATTTCAAAGAAGAGGCGAAGGACGTGCCTTCCCTGGCTGGGACGGCGGCGTTGAGCACGGCTTGAACGGCTAAATGTTTTGCGGTAGAATGGTTTGGTGATCTTTCTTCTCTTTCGGCGTCGTCGTCGCCGTCCTCTTCTCTCTTCGCGCTCATCTTCTTCTTCCTCGAGGAGGAGGAGGAGGAGGCCGAAGAAGAAGAAGAAGAAGAAGAAATTGCGTTTTGCAAAACGCACACTGCATCTCGAACGTCTGTTCTCGTTTCCATGGTCTTAATTTTCGCCTCGCTCGCGAAGACCATGTCTGCTTTCTTTGGGCTCGACTTTGCGAGAGAACGCAAGGACGCTAGTAGCTTCTTTTCGATGTTTGCCGCGCGATCGAGACGTTCTTTCTTACTCCTTTCGCTCTCAACTGCGCGCTCGTATTTTTTCTTCGCACAGGATAACGCGTGCGATTGAATCTTTTCTAGCGCCTCTTCGAGCGCGCGAAGCTCTTGATCTGAAATATCGTGGGCGCGAATAGCGTCGCGTAATCGAGATTCGGCAATTTCTTTTTTCTGTCTTGCCTCTTTCACCCTCTCTTCGCGTCTGAGCACATCCGGCGTTTTCTCCGAGGACTTGCCTCGGATGCGATGCATCAAAGCGACGTTGGATTTTTCCACGTCTTGGATGGCTGAAGAGAGACGATCGGTATCGCGTTTGGTTTCTAATAATCGCGCGCTCAGTTCCTTGATTCGCGCCTGTGCTTTCAAGATGGACTGTTGCGCGGTTTCGTGCATTGCCTCGCGTCGTCGACGCTGTTGAGAATCGCGACCATCGCCGTCACCCTCGACGACGTGATGAGCGTTCGTCTCCGAGGAATAAGGCGCAACCAACAAAATTTTCTCGTATCTCGACTTCGCGTTGTCTCTTTCCATCTCCGCTTGATTCGCGACTTTCACCAACATCGATTTTTCTTTCAAAGCTTCTTTCAATTTTACATTCACAACCTCTTTCCTTCTGCGCTCGAACGACGCCAACTCCTCTCGAAACGAATCTTTCAACGTCGCTTCATTTGCAAACATACGATCGCACGAATCGTCTTTTTCCAACAGTTTATTCGCCTCGTTTCCGCAGTGCTGTCTCAAAAAGTGTAACTCGACCAGCGCGTTATCTCTCGAATCTCTCGCCGCATTGCTCCATCTCTCCGCCGCGGTCGCTTCGATTTTTGCATTCGCCAAAACATTCTTCTCGAATCGTTCGGCGTCGCATTTGCTTTGTCTCGCACTCAATCGCGCTTTACTCAAAGCTTCCTCGACTACTTTTTCTGCGTTGAGTAACGCGCTGTATTCTTTCTTCGCCTCCTCCACGGTCTTTTCCATTTTCTGAACTTTTTTCTGTAGCATCTCAAATTGTTCGCTCGAAACGCCGGCTTCCGGCAAAACGCCTTCTTTCCTCTCCAATTTTCGTCTCAAACAGTTCACTCGGAATGCGTGCTGCAAAATCGTTTCGTTCGTTCGTTTTTCGGCCTCTGTGTTTTGCTTCAGCAACTCTTCCGCGTTTTGTTTTTGCGAATACGCCCCTGCTCTGAGCGCTCTCATGGTTTGCAATTTGCGCGATTTCTCGTTCGCCTCTTCTCTCGCTCTCGTGGCGTCGCGTTCAGCCACATCGTGCGCTTTCCTTGCAGATTTCAAAATCTTCTCGCATTCCTTTCTTTTCACTTCCAAATCAAATTGCTTTTCAGTCGCCGTTTGTTTCTTTCGTTCCTCTTCGTATCGTTTCGTTAGCGTTTCGCGATGCGACTCCTTCTGCGCCTCCAACCTCGTCGCTTGGTCGCGTAGGGTTTGCTTCGTCAACGATAATCTCTCGTTCGCCAATTGCGCGACGTCCGAGGCTTGTTTCAGAGCTCTTCTCTGGTACTCCCACTTTTTCTTCGCCTCTTTTAGCCTATTCTTTTCCATCTCGCGCGTATTTTCGCTTTTCGTGTGCATGCGTTTCGTCTTTTCGAACTCGCCTTTGCTCGTTTTGCGTCGCTTCTCCAGCTCTACACGTTTCGGTTGAATATCCTCCGAAAGTCTCCGTTTCGAGTCGTTCATCTCTAACTCCGCGTTCGTTTTGGCTTCAACGCCCGCGCGTTTCTCTTTCTCTCTTCTCTGCAATCCCAGCTCGGCATCGCGCAAACGATCGACCAGCGATTTCCGCCTGTCCATCGCCTCCCTCAACTCCCTCGTCAACCCTTTCCTGGAGGCAACCTCTGCCAAACGTTCCACGTCCGCGCTTTCAAAGTTCTCCATAGCCACGCGTAACTTTTTCGACAACTCGCCCAAGCATTTTTCGTGTTCTCTCTCTTGTTTTTCCATGAAATGATCTTGTTCCTCCGCTGCGCGTTCGAACGCGTTGACCACTTCTCTTCTCTTTTCCCACACGTCCGCGTTTCTCGTTTGCCTCTCGTGTTCCTCTTTCAGCTGCTCGAACGCGAACCTTTCGCGCACGATTCGTTTCTTCAGATGTATTTGTAACTCTTTTTCTTCCTCGATCGCGACTTCTCTCTTCTTCCTCTCTCTTTCAATTCTCACTTTTTCTAACCGCGCGTTTGCCAAACGCTCCGTCTCGTTCTCCTTCAATCTCGCGTACTCCTGCAAATGCATCTCCAACCGTTCCAACGCTTTACCGACGTCCTTTTGGTGCTGCTTCATCAAATACGCTCTGTTCGCGTGCCTGCACGCGTCCTGTTCTCGTTTAAAAACTTGCTCCACGTGTTCCGCGATGGCCTCTTCCAACGCTCGATTCCGAGCGTTGGCAAACCTAGGAATCATCGTCGTCGCAGTAGTCGTGGTCGTTTGCAGCGCATCCATTTCCGTCGCTTCTTCTTTTCCTTCACCGAACGCACTTACCCTCTTCTCCATCTATCGCTTTTTTATCAATGCGCCCCGCGTCACGCGTGTTTGTGCCGATGAAAAAAGAAAAAATCTGAAAAGAAAGGAATTTTCTCGCTAAAAATAGAATGCGGTTTCTTTTGACTTTCGAAAAGCGCGCGCGCGCGACATCGACATCAAAACATCACACACATACAACAACTCTTTACTTTACTCCAAAAAGAAGAAGAAGAAGAAGAAGAAGAAGAAGAAGAAGAACGTTTTAGTTATTCTCTCTCCTTTCCTCTTCTTCCCTCGCCAACTCCGCGATCGCTCTGTTCGTTTGCCTTTCCAATTTTTCCAACTTCTTCGCCACGTCTCGCTTCAAATCCCAATTTTGTTTCTTCGGGAGACTCGTCGTCGTCGTCGTCGTCGTCGTCGTCGCTTCTCCCTCTTCTTCTTCTTTGCCGCTAAACTTAAACTCAGGCGCGATCGCGTTCGGAAGAATCTCCGCTCGGCCTTCTAAGCTCGCGATGTCCTTCGGGACGTAGTTTCTCAGTTTTATCGTTCTCATTTCTTCTTCGTTTTTCCCATCATCGCCGCCGTCGTCGTCGTTCAGAGCTTTGTCGACGACATCGTCATCGGCATTTTTGGCAACTTCCCGTAACTTCTTCAAGCGCGCTCTGCGCTCCGCCGCGGATTCTCCCATTTTATTAAGAAGAGTGCAGTTATGTATATTCTGCGCGCGCGCGCGTGTGTTTGAAGCAAATTGGAAAAAAAAGTTTTCTTCACTTCACGCGATGACACTCAGCGCGGCGCTCAGAAGTAACAACTTTCGGCCGCTTTTTTTGAACGCTCCTCGATGCGGTGAGGATAGCGATAGTAATAACAGAGGAAGAAGAAGAATTAGAAGAAGAAGAGGTGAGGTTGACGTTACCAGCGGCGGCGTCAGTGGTGGTGGTGATACTAAGAGACGAGATTTTTTACTCCTCTCTTCTTCTTCATTCATCGCCGCGACGACGACGACGACGACGACGACACTTTTCGATTATTCGTCTTCTCGCGCGAAAGCGAAAGCGGCGACCTTAGGAGGAGGAGGAGAAAATAACGACGACGCAGATGAATTCCAATCGCCGCTGGTGAAAGCGTTGCTGAAACAAACCGAGGAGAATAAGAGTTTGCGGAAACTGCAGCTGGAAACGAAGTACTGCTTGCGACAGTCGCAGTTGGGAGTAGGTGATTGCGCGGATATCGACGAGGAGACCATTTTAAAGATACAGAAAGAAAGAGCGGAGAAGTTGAAGATGAAAGAGAAAGAGGGAACAGGCAAAAGAGAGACCGAAGACTGATTGTAATATATATGTATATGTGTGATGCGAAATACTCGTAATAAAACATACATCAAATAAGCTTTGTTTTATCGTTTTCGAAAGTGGTCCGGAAGACGACGTCCCAGGTACTTTGCGATATGCCGAAAATCAAATCCGGCGACTCGTAGTGATGGGTCATGTGTCTTCGCTTCACTCTTCGAGCGTATCGGGTGAAGATATTTTCGCCGCTGTTGTTGTTTTGTTCCTGGTCTTCTTTTTCAGAAGACGGGGTCTCTGTTGTTGTTGTTGTTGTTGTTGTTGTTGTTGTTGCTACTCCAGTTGCTGCTGCTGCTGCTAAGTGATGACACGCGTAGTGCGTCATGTCGTACGCGACGTATCCGGTTAAACTCCCCGCGATGACGAGTTTTGCCAACGCCGCGCCGCAGAGAAGACTATAGAAACTGTAAAACCCGAACGCAATCGGGATGGCTAAAACCGGTGGAAAGACTAAACGCAACGCATCCATGGGATGTTTGTGATGACAGCCGTGGAATAAGAAGTGGAAGGTGATGAAGAACGGCGAGTCAGCCGGAGGTTCTTTGTGGAACAAAAATCTGTGCATGGCGTATTCTTTGAACCCCCAGGCGAAGAGACCGAAACCAAACGCCGCGAGTTGCGAGAGTTGGGAAAACGAACTCTCCGAGCAATCTCGCGCACCTCTCCAGACGGTCCAAACAATCACCGGTAGCCAAATCAAAAGCACGACGTACCACGCCGTGACGGTGAGCGCTTCCATCCAATCCGCCTCGAAAAATCTCTGCTGCGTCCCGTCCGGAGCGGACGGTTCCGGGATGTGCGTCCACTCGAAATACTTTTCCTTCAACGAAGGCACCTGTTGTAACAAAGGCTTGTTGAAATTAATTCCGTACTCGTCGACCTCGTTTTCCTCTCTTTTCTCGTCTCGGTTCGCCGCAGCGGTATTCACGTCCTCGTACGACGCGCACGCGCTCAATCCTCCAATCGCGGCCAAACACGTCTCCGATTCGTCGCTCATACGTTCCACCGACGCGCACAAATCTTCTTCCGAAGAAGACGAATCGCTTCTCCTTCTACTCGACGTCGTCGTTGTCGCCGTCGCCGCAGCCGTCGTCATGTCCTCTTCGCTGCTCGCCGAGCTGCGAGGACGATGATGTCGGTGGTAACTCATCGACGACGACGACGACGACGAGAGAAACGAGTCGTTGTTGTTATTATCGGTAATATTAGTAGTATTCGAAACGACGTCTTCTTCTTCCTCTTCTAATCTTCTTCTTCTTCTTCTTCTTCTAATTCTCCTTCTATCAATAGCGTTGTTGTTGTTGTTGTCATAACTATTATTCGTATCATCCTCGCAAACTAGCCTCCCGACGACGTATTTATTCAGCATCTTCTCCGCGTTCCTCCCGTGCGAGATTTCTCGCTCGAACGCCACCGTCGCGTCTTTCCCTCTGTACTTTTCCAGCGCCCCGTTCCCGCCCGGATGCGAGAAAGAACTCACGTTCAGCACGGCACCATTGACGACGATCAAGAATAATTCCGAAGAAGAAGTTTCCAAAACCTCTTCGCGAGTAAACAATCGCAAAGAACTCGTCGTTTTCGGCGGCGGCGGCAGAGTTGATTTCGACGACGATGGAAAAAAGATAGAGGAGCCGCTCATCTTCTTCTTCTTCCAAAGAAGATTACTCATCTCTCTTCTTTATAAAACGTATTATATATATTATATATATCTAAACGCCAAAATAATCAGAGAGAGAGATAAAAAGAGCGCGTTGTCTCTTCTTCTTCTTCTCGAATTCCTTTTTGAGATGAATAAATAATTTAAAAGTAGTAACGATTGAGTAGTGTGTCTTCGCGTGTGCGTGTCATGTGCGTGATGATGAGCCCCCGGATTTTATCTTTTTTTTTGAAGAAAACGACGATGCAGATTCGCGTTTTTTTGGCAAAAAGTGTCTTCACAAAGAACATTCACAACGAGAGGAGGCAAAAAACACGGCACGCGCGCGCGCTACTCTATCACTACCCCGCTTTACAAATAATTGTAGCAGCAGCAGTTCAGAAGAAGAAGTTTGGAGGAGGAGATTCTCGCTTTTTTCGATAGGAATATCTATAATATATATAAAGTTTTTGCTGCCGTGGGGAATTTTTTTTCTTTTTCCTCCATTTTGGGATATACCCTTTTCTCTCTCTCTCTCGACGAAAAGAGTTTCGTTTAAAGTTACACATCTCTGGTGAGAGGGGGCTTTTTTGTCTTTGTGTTTCTCTCTCTCTTTGCGTGAGAAGAACTGGTGTTGTTCTTCTTCGTCGTCGATACCATCATGGCGACGACGAGACAGAGGACTTCTTCCGCCGCTGCTCGACGACGGAAAGACGACGACGACGAAAAAGTTGTTGTTGACGAGAAGAAGAAACAAAAAAATAAAAAAGGAGAGGGAGAAAAAACAAAAACCACTTCTACTCGTCGCAGTGGTCGTCGTCGTCTGGGAAACGAAGAACAATCGGCGCACGAGATTGAAACGCAGAAATCTTTACAGCGAGACCACGACGAGCATTTTGAAGAAGAACACGAACCGTTTTTCTTCGGTCCGTACGCGATGCCGTGCCCGGAAGAGAGATACCGAAAATGGCTGTGCGCGGATTGCCCGACGTGTAAGAAAACGGACGCGCCGTTGTACGCCATTCACAACACGTACATCTTGAGCGGATATCGGACAAGGAATACGTTCTGGGACGCGTTCAGATCGATCTTTAAGAAACATAACGAAACGACAAATATTTGGACGCACTTGATTGGCATGATTTTCTTCTTTACGTTTTTAGTCAACGTGAAAGAGCCGGAGCGAGTGCAGATGATACCGGAGACGTGGGTGACCGGAGCGAGCGCGGAGAGAGTGTTGGGATTACAAATGACGCAAAGATGGCGCGATAAAGTCATAATGGTAGACGAAGGATTGAGAGAGGCGAGAAAGAGCTTCGTGAGGGAGAAGATTAGCCGCATGAGTGATAGTTATACAAATCATAATAATTATTATAATAACAAGGACGAAGAGAAAGCGCATTCGTCCTCATCGATTTCTTTCGCTGATGAAGATATCGAAACGAAAGAGATGGAACGTTCGATTGACTCGATATTAAGCGCATCAAAAAATTTGCGCGACCATTTGCGACGAGAGGAAGATAGACCCTTTAAAGAACTGAAGAGAGAAACGGCGATGTTTATAGAAGAGGCGAGAAGGTCGTTGCAGAAACATCAATCGTATAACAAGCAAAAGAAGAAGTACCAACAACAACGAAAACAAAAACGAGAAGAGGACGGGAGCGAAAAAAAAGACGACGACGATCAAGCGTTTGCAAAGGTCACCGAAGCTTTGAGAGAGGTGCAAAACGTTCTGGACGAAATCCCAAAAGACGTAGAGAGGTTAAATAAAGTCCCTCGATGGCCCATGCGCGTTTTTTTATTGGGCGCCATATTATGTTTGGGATGTTCCACGTGTTGTCACACCTGTTGCAACATTTCTGCACAAGTGTCCAGGCGGATGTGGAAAATGGATTATCTCGGGATTGCGATTTTGATCGTCGCGTCATTTTACCCGGTCGTTTACTATTCGTTCTATTGTTTGCCGGAATTGAGAGACTTTTATTTGTCGTGCGTGACGTGCCTAGGAGTGGCGGCTTTAATACCGACGATTTTACCGAGGTTTCAAAAGCCTTCGTGGACCCCGGTTCGAGCGGCGCTGTTCACCGCGTTGGCATCGTTTGGTTTCTTTCCTTGGTTTCATAACGTTTTCTTCGTTTGGAAAGTCGTACCGACCCCAATTTGGCACGGATTTTGGTTAGAATTACTCATGGGTTTCTGTTACTGCTCTGGAGCGTATTGTTACGCGTTGAAAATTCCAGAGAAGTATTGGCCCGGGAGATTCGACGTGTTTGGGTGCGGTCACAACATTTTTCATATCATGGTCGTCGCCGGCGCTTTGGTACACTACGAAGCGTGCTTAGTCTTAGAGCTCTGGAGAGATCACCACGCGTGCGAAGCGGACGAAGTGTTAATGCGCGACGCTTTGGTTTTCGGAGGCTACTTTGGCTTTCAAAAGTTTGACTTGTTCGCGAGTTTGCAGAAATACATCACGAAGTGAAGAAAAGACGAAAGTCAAAAAAAGTCAACATCACTCATCAAAAGTCAATATATTTATATAATCATAGACAGATAGATATAATTAACCAATCAGTCACACCGTATGTAATTCAATAAGCAACAAAAGTAGTATCAAAATCATTTCTTATGAGTAGTGCTCTGTTCTTTGAGCGACTGGAATCCTTCGTTGTATTCCTCGTTCGTTTAGCCTTTCGCGCCTGGACGAAAGTTTTCTTGTTCTCTTTCTCTAACGGCAGAACTGCAAAGAGAAACACATCAAGAGCAACACCAAAAAACGACAAAGAGCATAAGATACACGCTCTCATAAAGCACTTACGAGAGATTGAGCGGCACGAGGAAGAATTGAGCGTGAAGTTAGCTATCGCGCGGCGTCAGCTAAGCGAAGAAAAGATGAAAAACAACGGCAGCTGCCCCGCGCTTCGTAGCGGTAAGGCAGAGAGCGGCGCTCGCGAAAGCAGCGTCTCACTTCAATAAGTTTGTATTAATTTTATAATTATTAAAATTATCTTTCTGTAGTGTGATTTTCCTCCCACTCACACACACTCACTCTCTCTCCCAGTATACTTCCTCTCTCTAATGTGGTACTATTTTACCAGAAGACACAGTCGTCGTCGTTTAGAGTCTGTCTTCGTACTCACCCAACGGCGGGATGGCGTCCTTGAGACCTTTTCTCTTACGGATGTCGCCGATGATCTTACCAGCTTGGGTGGTAGCGTCGAGCGGATCGGAACCCAACATGTCCCAGTGATCAAACACACACTGCGGGAAGGCTTGGCCGCCAGTCGCGGCACGCAAGGTACCAGTAAAACCGAAGGATTCCATGACTGGCAAGTACGCCTTGATGTTGTAGATCGGCGTGCCCGGGCGTTGCGTTTCTTCGACAACCATACCTCTCTTTTGCGTAACGGTGGAGTAGATACCACCCAACGCTTGCTCCGGCGCTTGGATTTCAACCAAATACACCGGCTCCAATAAGCGCGGCTGCGCAGTAAGGCACGCAGCGTACAAGACTCTACGGCACGTCGGGATGATTTGGCCACCACCTCTGTGGATGGCATCCGCGTGCAAGACGACGTCGTGAATTTCAAACTTGATGCCGCGCATGTTTTCTTCCGCCATGACACCTTCTTTCGTCGCCCATTGGAAGGCAGCGACGCACGAATCCTTAATTTCGTTGACGTACTGAACCCCTTTACACATGTCGACAATCAAGTTCGGACCAGTGGTGTCCGGACCAAAGCACCAAATCTTCTTGGACAAATCTTTATCCCAGTTGAACTTTTCCGCTAAGTAGCGACCTCTCGCCTTGACTTCATCTCTCGGAGTGACTTCGCCATTGTCAATAGCCTCGGATAATCCGTCTTCCAATGGCGTAGCTTGGAAGTACAAACGGTTGTGCTTGTTCGGGGACTTGGACATGACCATGTGGTCGGAAGTGGCGTAAACAGTTTCTCTGAAGGAAACAACCGGATCAGAGATGCGAATCTCCGCGCCGCCCATGAAATCTTCTTGCAAATCCTTCAAGCAAATTTCCAAGTGCAATTCACCGGCGCCAGCAACAATGTGTTCGCC
>Ga0181559_10000933_pt1 | contig 28116 bp, 27 predicted proteins | sample 011ome_21_FD_133752 | JGI IMG/M metagenome (GOLD analysis project Ga0181559, IMG submission 133752) | Coastal salt marsh microbial communities from the Groves Creek Marsh, Skidaway Island, Georgia - 011508AT metaG (megahit assembly) | ecosystem: Environmental > Aquatic > Marine > Intertidal...
CAGGCAGAACCCGTTCGTCCCTGAACAGGCATTAATACGTTAACAGGATAACAGTAATACGCAAGATATTTTACAGGAATTAACTATATATATCATATCGTTATGAGATTATTTTCATGTTCTTTCGATATAATGCTGCGAAACTCTTCATGTCCGATTTGGTGCAATCCGCCCAGCTGAAGCAGGAATATCTGGTCTGCAGCCAGTACAGATTCAGGCCGGTGAGCCACCATCAGGCATGGTATAGCGAGATTTTTCAATTCTTTGTTTACCGCGGTCTCGGTCATGATATCCAGGTGACTGGTAGCCTCATCAAGCACAAGGAGAGCGGGTTCCTGGTATATGGCCCTGGCGAGTAATATTCGCTGAACCTGGCCACCGGATAGCGCTGCTCCCATACTGCCAACCTGTGTTTGAAATTGCATGGGCATCAGGGTTATTTCATGTTCTATCCTGGCAATTCTGGCCGCCAAACAGGCTCTATCAATGTCTGGCATGGTGTCAAAGAAGGTTATATTTTCAAGGATACTGCCTGAAAGCAGACCATCATTTTGCATGACACCAGCCACCCTGCTCCTGTAGCAGGCCAGGTTGCTTTCATTGACCAATCTGCCATCCTCGTAAATCCTGCCTGCTTCCGGCTTGACCAGACCCGCCACAATTTTTAGCAGTGTGGATTTTCCACATCCGGTTGGTCCCACAATAGCTATTTTATCTGCGCCAGTAATAGCCAGCGAAATATTTTGAAACAATAACTCACTGTCCTGACTATAACGAAAAGACAACTTTTCCAATGTAACTTTGCGTACCGGTTCCATTGAATCTCTTTCCGGGGGAGAAATAACATTTGAAAAAGCCGATGCCGCCAGTTCAGGTTCAGAGTATGCAATATCAGCTAGCCTGGATAAATGAACATCCAGCACCTTGAATTCAAAAATCTTGTCCACTAACAAGAAAACACTGCGGTAAAAATGCTCCTTGAAACTGATAAAGGCCATTAACATACCGATACTCAAGTTGCCTGCAATAACCGCTAAACTCCCGGCAAGTAAAATCAGGATATTTTCAGCGCCAGATAACAAGCCATGGGCGAATTGGATATTGATACCCATTTTCTGAACACGGATCCCTGAGTTCAGCGATGCCACATAACGGTTTTGCCAGGCTGCAATCCTGACAGGTTCCCTGCAAGCCAGTTTGATTCCCTGGATAGCCGAGATATTTTCCATGAAAAAACTGTTTTCCAGGGCCCGGTCATTGATCCACTCCTCGTTACTCTCCTGCAACTGTTTATAGGTTGAGAAACGAACCAGGCAGTAAAGAAAAACACCCACCAGAGCAATAAGTGTCAGGCTACTGCTGTAATAAAACATCAGGGCCAGTGCCGAAGTTACCATCAAGCCGTCAACCAGTATTTCCACGATACCGGAGCAGAGAAAATCCCTCAGGTTATTCATTGAGCCGAAGCGTGAAACAATATCCCCCAGGTGCCTGCGAGAAAAATACTCCTGGGGCAGATGCAGCAGATGCCGACAAAGACGCGTGGCAAAATGGAAGCTGACCTTGTTGCTTATATATAACACCACATGACTACGCACCAGCTCGGTCAGCTGTCTGAAAAAGACGACAAGAAAGAACCCAATGGCCAGCAACTTCAGTAGTTCTACATCATGATTTACCAAAACATCATCCAGCAGGATCTGTGAATAGAACGGCAATGCAATGACAAATAGTTGTAAGAAAAGTGACAGCAACAGCAACTGGACAAGGCTTCCCTTGATACCGCCGCAGTGCTGCCACAACTCACTAAATTTTAGCTTGCGACACTCATCCTTTTCCCTGAAAGCAGCAGCCGGTTCCAGTTCAAGAGCTACCCCGGTAAAGGATTTTCTTACCTGAACCCAGGGGATGAACTTTTTACCCATAGCTGGATCATGGATATCAATACCTTTGCCAGAAACTTCTTTCAACACCACATAATGATTCAGATTCCAGTGCAGGATTGCAGGCAGTGAAAGCTTGCCCAGATCATCCAGATCAAGTCTTAGAGGTCTTGCTGCCAGCTCCAGACTTCTGCTAAGCATTACGAGAGATTTCAGTGTTATGCCATGCTGGGATAGCCTGTGACGATATCGCAAAGTGTTGATATCCACATTATGGCCATGAAAACTCAACACCATCGCCAGACAAGCCAGGGCACATTCACTCTCTTCAGCCTGGTGAACAACTGGCAGACGCGGCCGTCTCTTGGATAGCAATGTCATCAACCTTGCCTGATTCTGATATACAGGGGCTCAAGCAGCCATTCAAGCAAGCTTCTGCTTTCCAAAACGATACTTGCCGTAAACTTCATTCCGGGCTTGAGCGGCTCTCTCTCACCAAACGCTGCAATATACTGGCGATCTAATACTGCCATGGCGGTGTAATAGGACTCGTTTAAACCATTGGCATCCTGGCTTTCACCCGGATGCAGGACAGATTCTGACACTTGAGTAACCCGCGCCTTTTGCAATCCATATTTCTGATAGGGGTAAGCATCAAAGCGCAGGTTAACCGGCAGACCATCTTCCACGAACCCGATAGCCCTGGAGGGAATAAATAGCTTGGCCTCAAGAGTAGAATCCTTTTGAATCAGCGACAAAATCACTTCGTGGGAAACAACTGCCTGACCACTCTTCCTGTTGAGATTTGCGACCATACCCTCCACAGGTGAAACGACACTGACGGCCCGCTGATTTTTCAGTTCAAGTGACTGCTTGTGAAGTTCTGTCCGTTCATGTTCGAGCCTGGTTATGCGTTCCTGATGCTTGAGCAACCGCAGTGTTTCATTACCTTTGGATAAGGTGATTTTCTGTCTGACAGCTACAAGCTCAAGTTTTAATTGCTCCAGTTTGCTTTCCTGTTTAAGAATACTGATCCGGATATCTTCAATGTCTGTTTTTGCCAGCAACCCCTTTTCTGACATTGTCTTCAGGCTCTCATAGCGTATTCTTTGAAGCCGTTTGATATCTGACTCCTTGCCAAACTGCTTTACCAGCTGCCGATGCTGAGCTTCCATCCCAATGTGCTCTATCTGCAGCTGTCTTTTCTCTTCTGCAAAAGTCTTTTTTTCAGTGCGGATTAATTCATCCAGCAGAGCCAGTTGTTTGCTGTTTTCCAGCAGCAGGCTACTAACTATCTCTGCATTGGAGTTTCCTGACTGCAATACCAGCAGTGTATTCCCCTTACCCACCCTATCACCCTGCTCGACTGACAGGTCCTCCACAATCCCTTCTTTTGGAGCCCTCACCTGGACGGCTCCCCTGTCAGTCACCAGCATGCCACTGATAGTCGTCTTTCTTTTGTATTCACCTGTTATCAGAAACCAGCCACTGACCAGGACGACCAGGGCAAGAAGGCAGGCCAGAAAAGACATGCCCGTTATCTTTATATCAATGCAATCGCCCCACTGACGCTCAATCTGACTTGATAGCGCCTCCTGCCTGAACAATTGACTGGCCATCATGGCTATCCTTCCCTGGAATTACTGGCATATTCAAGATAGTACGGTGTCTGTATTTGCGCAAAACTAATCATCAATGGATAATGCACGCTGGCTGAAAAACACTGATTTATGGTATATTTCAGTCTTATTTCGAGACTAATAAAATGACAAAATGCATGAAAATACTATTCGCTCTCATTCCTGCCCTATTCGTAGTACACGTGAGTGCCCATCATTCTTTTGCCATTTATGATTTCGAAACCCAGATTCCATTTGATGGCGTTGTAGAGACGCTCAAATTCAGGAATCCCCATATAGAAATGACTATTAGAATCATCAATGAAGATGGTGAAGAGGAAATTATCAACTTCATCGAGGGCGCTCCTGCCAACATGATGGTCAGAAACGGCATCCGTCCCGACATGATCTCACCGGGATCACCAGTCCATGCCGTGGGCTCTCCCCTTATTGAAGATCCAACCAAGTTCTTCCTGCGCGCAGTCCGGACTGAAGACGGCACCGAATACTCGAATTAATCAATAACCCGCATAACAACAAATCTTTAAAACTTTAGGACCCATCTATGAGCACTCCCAACGAACCATGGGGCAATACAGTTGATGTTGAATTTGAAGAAGAAATTGCCTTTGTCTTTTTCAACCGCCCTGAAAAGAAAAACTGCATGAGCCCGACCCTGAACAGGGAAATGTTTGCCACATTGCATGCCCTTGAACTGGATGATCGGTGCAAAGTGGTTGTACTCACAGGACGTGGTGAAGCCTGGTCAGCAGGTATGGACCTGAAAGAATATTTCCGGGAAACAGATAATGCCGGAGATACTGTCAAAATGCGTACACGTGAAGAGTCTGCAGCCTGGCAGCAGGTAAAACTGCGCTACCACGCTAAACCAACTATCGCGATGGTCAATGGCTGGGTATTTGGCGGAGGTTTCACCCCCCTGACATCCTGTGACCTTGCTATTGCTTCTGATGAAGCTACGTTCGGTTTATCTGAAATCAACTGGGGCATTATCCCCGGCGGCAATGTTACCAAGTCTGTTGCAGACACCATGGGTGCGCGTAATGCCTTGTACTACATCATGACAGGGGAAACCTTTACCGGACCCCAGGCAGCTGAAATGGGACTGGTCAATGAATCGGTCCCCCATGACAAACTTAAGGAGCGAGTTGTTGAGCTGGCCAAGGAATTAATGAAAAAAGATCCGGTTGTATTGCGCTCAGCCAAGGAAGTCTTCAAACGTGTTCGGTACATGGACTACGAAACGGCGAACGACTATATCTACGCCAAATCTGATGGCGCCAACTCACGCAGTGGCGGAGAATTCCGCAGCGGTGCCATGAAGGCCTTCCTGGATGACAAGAAGCTCAAGCCAGGACTGGATACGTACGACGGGGAAGATTAATCCCTGAAAATGGACTATAAAAAAACCGGCCATGAGCCGGTTTTTTTATATCTGCACCACTCCCATACTGACAACGAGGGTAAATCCAAGGATTACAACAGCCAGGGTTAGCTTTTTCATTATCCCAAAACGCGGTTTGTTCCTGGCATCATACTCGTCATGTATGATCAGGTGCTTGGGAATTTTACGAGTTTTGAATACCATGTACGATCTTCCAAATTGAACGTATTTAAACAGGCAAATTCGCCAATGGCAGGCCTAAAAAATGGCCAAAATATGACAATTCCTTTCTATGGCTTATATGAGGACAGGCAAATGTTAAACATGGACTTCAGTGAGTTTGTTTCCATTGATACATGTTCAATGGATTGGCAACCCAGTCCGGCTGAAGGCGTGTGGCGCAAACCCCTGGCAAGAGAGGAAGCTGAAAGAGGTCATGCAACCAGCATTGTGAGATATGACCCAGGTGCAAGCTTCAGGGGACATAACCACCCTCTTGGTGAAGAAATCCTGGTTCTTGAAGGGACTTTTTCAGACGAGACTGGTGACTTTCATGCCGGCACTTACTTCCGCAACCCGAAAGGCTTTGTCCATGCCCCATTCAGCAAAGAGGGTTGTGTCATCCTTGTAAAACTTCACCAGATCAAGGCTGAAGATACCGAGCGAAAAGCCATTGAAACAGACAGGGTCGAATGGGAAGCACGAGAAAACGGTGCACGAATGCTCAACCTGCATACATTTGATACAGAAAATGTTCTGTTATTCGAAGCGCCCGCTGGAACCACAATCCCTTATCACACTCATGACATGGGAGAAGAAATTTATATTATCAGGGGAAGTTACACCGACGACTTTGGGACGTTTAAAGCCGGTACGTGGAACCGCCTACCCGCCGGCAGTGGCCATGGACCTGAGTTTCTTGAAGATTCTTTGGTGTGGATTAAATACGGTCATTTCGAATAACTACGGATTGTATAAGTAGAGGGCCGGATAAAGTTCGGACACTTCAAGTAGCTCCGGCGGGTCCTCAGAGAAGGCCGGATTAAATAAGGGACTTCGCGTAGCACAAATTAAGTAACCTCCTCTCCTTTCTCCTTGTTATAAATTTTTAACATTTTTCCAACCCAAACAAGAATCAGCAACGCGGGAATAACCATTACGGCTGTGATAACAAAAAACACCGCCCAGTTACCTCCAAGGCCATCAACGATTGCGCCGCTGCTAGCCGCCAGCGTTGTTCGACCAAAATTTGAAATCGAGGTCATCAAGGCAAACTGTGTGCCGGTAAACACACGACTGGAAAAATAGGAAATAAAAGAGATCGCACAAACGGTCGCCAGGGCCTGCGTAAAGTTGTCAATCAACAAGGTCAGCATAAAGAGCCAGGGTTCTGGTCCTACTTTTGCCATGGCAGCAAACAACAGGTTGGATGAGGCCATAGCAATACCCCCAACCAGCATTCCCCTGATAATGCCAAAGCGCATATTGATGAATGCGCCGATCAGCGAAAATACTACCGTTAAAAACCCGCCAAAGAATTTCTGGTAAAAGGCTATTTGTTCCGTAGAAAATCCTAGTTCAACATAAAACACGAGCGACATACGTCCCAACATCGCCTCGCCCAGCCTGAAACTGAATAAAAATATGAGGATGCCGAGTCCAAGCTTGATACCTGTACGATTAAAAAATTCCGCAAATGGATCAATAACAGTATTTTTTAGCCAGCCTGGATCTATTAACAATGCATCTTTTGACAATCCTCCAGTGGCATGGTCCTGCTCATCAGCGGTTAGCGGATTGGGTGAAAACATGACTGCAACCATCAGCAGGAGCACAAATAGAATCATCGCTCTATAGACTTCCGGCCATGCAAGCCCAATACTTTCTCCGCCAAGTGACAAAGCAATGGCCCCACCGATAAAACCATAACCGGACCACCAACCTGCCGTAGCAATTGCAGAAGCAAACGGAATTTTTTCATCCATCTCGTCACGTCTGAACAGCATGACGCGATAAGCGTCAATCGCCACATCCTGGGTTGCAGAGGTTATGGCGATACCCAGTGCACAGACACCTACAAAAATGAGATTGCCTCCAGGATCAGACATGCTGATACCTACCATGAACAAAACCAAGAAGGCCTGGCACAAAAGTATCCATGAGCGCCGCTGACCAAACAGGTGGAATAGAATCGGCAGTTTCAATCGGTCAACAAGCGGTGCCCACATCCAGTTAATGGCATAACTGGCTGAGATGACACCAATGTAACCGATAGCCGATCGACTCAACCCTTCGCTTTGCAGCCATAATGTCAGTACTGATCCATGCAGTACCCAGGGAAACCCACTGGAAATACCGACTATATAAGCCACGATGAACCGGCGATCCAGAAGGGTTTTGAATGAATGAGCGCGGGGCTGCATAAAGGACATCTACTCCGGATTCACAATTTCTATTGCCAGTTCGCCAAGGTTTTCTATTTTGGCCACAAGCTTGTCTCCCGGAACAACTGCCCCAACGCCTGCCGGCGTCCCGGTGAAAATCAGGTCACCGGGCCTGAGAAGAAAAAGGCGTGAGAGTTGGGCAATAATCTCATTGTTTTTCCAGATTAACTGGGAAATATCTGCATCCTGGCGGGTTTCACCATTCACCTCCAGATGAATACGACCGCTGTTGATATGCCCAACCTCACTGGCAGGATATACAGCAGACACCGGAGCGGATTTATCGAACCCTTTACCAGTATCCCAGGGATGCCCTATTCCCCCGCTACCCATCTGTAAATCTCGCCTTGTCATATCAAAACCTACTGCATAACCATAGATAGACTCAGGGGCATCGTCTTCACTGATATTTCTGCCTTCCTTACCTATAGCCAGGACCAGTTCGGTTTCGTAATGGTAATTGATTGTTGCGGGAGGATAAGGCACCTGGCTTTCATGAATCACTGCATCCGCAGGCTTCATAAAGAAACAGGGTGGATCCCTATCGGGCGTCGATCCCATTTCCCTGACGTGATCAACATAATTCTTGCCAACACAATAAACACGGTGGACTGGAAATAAATCACTGGTTCCTGAAACCGGAATGGCAGCACCGGGCAGTTGTTCTACAACAAAACTCAAGGCTGTATACCTTAATTTTCAATTAATCTGGTACGGCTATGGTAACGTACCCATAGTTATGTGACTAATTCCATGATTCCTGCACGAAATTCATGCTATAAATTTAGCCTACACCTGAAAATTACCAGCCAGACAAAATTTTCCCGAGTAGTAAAACAGGCAACAGCCTGAAACATAAACAATGAAAGCAGCCTCCTTCAAAAAACTTGTAAAAAAACTTTCCGGTCTTGGGCTCGAAAATTTCGGTAACCTGTATCCTAGAAATGACGAACCCAAAACTGCCCAGATCAGCACGCTTTGCAATACGCTGCTTAATCTGAAAGGAGAAGCCTCCTCTATTGCTCTGGCCGAAGAAATTCTGGATGCCTACAAGGAGTTTAACCGGGAAGAAAAATCTGAATTTTTCATGTTCCTGGAAACCGGTCTCTCTGCTGACAGGGATAGCGTCAATAAGGCAATAGAAGCTTACCAGGACAATCCCATACAAACCTCGCTGCAGGCTTTACATGAAGCCAGCGAATCACGGCGTCTCGAATTATTCCGCGCACTTAACATGGCGCCCATGGGAACCCAGTCACTGATCGCCATGCGAGAGGATATCCTGGCAGCACTGAAGGACAATCCCGGGCTTAGAGCTGTAGATAACGATTTTTTGCACCTGCTTCGCTCCTGGTTCAACAGGGGATTCCTTGAGATCAAGCGTATTGACCTGGAAACCCCAGCTGTTGTTCTTGAAAAACTGATTGAGTACGAGTCAGTACATGAAATTGAGGACTGGGCCGACCTGCATCGCCGCCTGGAAGAAGATCGCCGCTGTTTCGGTTTTTTCCATCCTGTAATGCCTTACGAACCCCTGATTTTTGTCGAAGTCGCACTGACAAACGAAATTAGCAGCAATGTCTCGGAACTTCTCAAGGAAGAAGTCAACAGCAACAAGGACGATGTGCCAACAAAAGCGATATTTTATTCCATCAATAATTGTTTGAAAGGACTGCGCGGCGTTTCATTCGGCAACCTGTTAATAAAGCAGGTTGTTGAGAAACTGGAAAGAGAAAACTCCAGTATCGAAACCTATGCCACCTTATCACCTATTCCACGATTTAATCGTTGGCTTGGTGAAGAGCTGACCAACCTTGAGTTTCTTGAAGAAAACGAAACAAACCTTGCCAGTAAAGTTCTTGAAAATCCTGAGGCTGACGCTCTTGATGATCCGGAAGTAAAAAAACTTTTCATGAAGCTTTGCGCCTACTACCTTGTTAAAGTCAAAAGCCGGGGCAAGCCAGCATGTCCTGTTGAACGTTTTCATCTCGGCAATGGCGCCACCCTGGCCAGGCTAAACTGGAAAGGGGATGTATCCAGCAATGGAATACAACAGAGCATGGGAATGATGGTGAACTATCTTTATGAAAAGTCCACTCTTGCACAAAACCATGAAGCTTTTGAACAGCAGAATTCAATCATATGTACTGCCGATGTCCGTCAGCTCCTGCCCTGAAACTTTTGTAACTCAATGGCAAAAAAAACCCGAAGCATAACTTCGGGTTTCTGAAACATCTCTAGGTAATATCTAGATATCAGGGCACAATCGGGCTGCTTCTGTCCACACCATCGGATTCCTGGCCGACCATGAGTTCTGCAGCATAATTAGCCTGCTGGCAAATATATTCGAAAAGCTCCTGGTCTTCCTGCCAGCGCAGATTGAAACCACCAGTATAACTTTCTGTATAAACAAGCGGATCATCAATGGTGATTTTATAGTCAATACGACCCGAGTTATAACGAGTAAACCGTTCAATAGTGTGCATTGCTTCTGTATGGGGAAGCCCTCTTCTGCCGAACCAGAAATCCTCGTTAAAACCGATTGTGTCGATTACCAGTGTGTCGCCTTCCCACCATCCGATGGAGTGACCGTAATTGCTTGGCTCAGGATCTGCCGGGTGAGAGCGACCGTCCATGTGCACAACACGATAGGTATGGGGACCACCAATATCAAAAATATACAGTTTTTCCAGTTCAGGAATTTCTACAAATTCAACACCGTAAGGTGTCAGAAACTGCCTGGACGCGCCTGATGCTTTGCAGCGAGCATGGGGCTCAAGTTCATGCAATTGACGATCATCGTAGAGCTTTTTTGCCCAGGGCTGGAATGGCACAACTTCCACTGGAGCTACCGGATCAAAAATCCCGAAAACAGGTGTCCAGACACCTTTATCAGCGGAAGTTTCTCCGCCCAGTGTCACTCTGCCGTCAGCATTTGTTGGTGCAGGACCAAAATCTGCTTCCCCACCAGGCTGCGCCTGGAGAAGTGTGCTGCAGCCAAGAAAAATGACGGACATCAGCAGAGTCGATGTGGTCTTTTTGAATTGCACTGTTGTAACTCCCTCGTTAACTGTTGCTTTCGATTACGATAGATTATTGCTGGCCACTACCAATACTGGAATCTGCATCCAGCGTCTGACCTGGTGAAGCACCGGTTGCCTGCAACGTGATGCTGCGAGCATTAACACGTGGTGTACCATTCCTGGCAAGAAAACCATCTACAGTGATTGGCGTGCCAATCGCGAGAGTATTTCTTCTCCATCCGCGACGCTGCAGACCATGGGGAGGTCCGAGTTCTGCACCCCAGTTTACGGTTTCACCTGTTTCTTCATCACGCACGTTCAGGTAAATCCAGACATGAGGATTGGTCCACTCAACCTTGGTGACAATGCCATTAAGCTGCTTGGGCTTGTTGGAATCGAACTCAGCCACAAAGGAGTGATGAGCAAATGAATTGCCGGCAAGCAGAAAACTGCTTACCAAAAGTATTTTAATTAGATGTTTCATAGTTATTCCTCGTTATTAGCTATTTACAGCTCGTTCTTATTGACGATTATGCTGACACAATGAGTAAGGGAGCTCCTGCCCACCTACCCAGCTTAATTCCCAGCTTGCGGTCCAGGGCCTGGTGTAGGCACCGGGATCGTCAATGGTAACTTCATACTGCATGGTATCCTGGCTGACCCGCGTAAATTTTTCCACCATGGACAGCATGTTGGTATGTGGCAGCCCGCCATTGGTAAACCAGAATCCTTCGTTAAAGCCAGTAGTGTTCACCACCAGGGTGTCACCTTCCCACTCACCAACAGAGCGTCCATAAAACAGCGGGTTGTCATCATCACCCATGACATTGCCAACCTGATCCCTGTCATCCATGTAAATAATTCGGTAATTGCGATTGCCACTGCCTAACAGGACAAAAATACGTTCATTCTTCCGGTCTTCAATCAACTGCAGCCCCAGGTCTGACTGGTACTGCCTGGGACCACCGGGTGGTTTACAGTCCAGGTACATGGGGTCATCACGCAAATTGCGCTCCTGACGATGCACATACCTGGCCAGCGCCCAATCCTGCATAGGTGCCACTTTCGCGGCGTCCTCAAGATTTGCCAGCTGACCATAATCATCTATAGCAACATCAACCCCGTCTTCTACCAGCGCTTTTTCGGTGGGATAACTCCAGACGCCACTGGATCCTCCTGGTGCTGCACCAAGAGCCGGTTTGCCATCAGGCCAACGTGGCACGGGACGTGATGCCAGAGGTTTCTGGGGAACTGTATTGCCAACGGTATAAACCGCCCTGCCAGTATCGGTCAATCGGACATCTTCACCCCACAACTGTCTGCTGCCGTTGCGAGCGAGGATGCCTGATACCGTAATAGAGTCACCTGGTTCCAGGGAACTGTCATCCCAGTTATTGGCAAGAAGAATATAGGGGTTTTCCATTTCGATGGCCCAGTTGACCGTTTCACCCCCATCGATCACATTCACGAAAACGTGGATATGAGGACTGCGCCAATCTACCTTGGTCACGATGCCGCTCAACTCCATGTTCCGGGCAGGATCAAATTTGCCGTGAATAGGATGATGAGCAACCGCACTGTTAATGCCGCAAAAAGCGAGCAATAACAGCAGGCTTTGTAACGGCGTTTTAATTCTGAAAACTTTCATAAAAAATCCACTGGGAAAGTAACGTTCTACTGTTTCTCTATTCGGCTACTGTCTAACGATTTCAAAATCGCCGTTGCCGCCTGGACCGCTCCAGCTTCCAACCAGTACTCTGGAAGGCAGCTCAAGGTTTTCAATATTGGCTTGAATTGTGTAATCACCTGATTCAATGGTGACTGACCAATCTTCAGGATCCAGATCGACATTATCAATGGCCATGTTGTCAGTGCCTGGATTGATCATGCCGCTGACACTTTGACCGTCCCAGTCCATGACAATCAGCACGAATTCGCCAAGGGCGGAATTACCGGACCATTCACCAATCCATGAACCCTTCAGGGGATGACCTTCCTGTGCATTTGCAGCAGTTGCAAAAAAGCACATGGCAGCTATAAGCACAGCACTTTTTGGTAACACTGAGCAGATTCGTTGAAACATTGATAATGACTCCATCTTGTTGTTATGTAATAAGCGCGTAAACTACCAAATTTCAAGGCCTTATCCCATCATCAATTACACTTTACATTGACTTTTCACAATTGAATTTCAGGTCAGATTTGGATAATTTGAAGGTAAATTTAAGGTAAAAAAAAGCCCATGCCTTGGAAGACATGGGCTTTTATTATTCATAAAAAAACACTAAACCGACTGTTCCCGGTGATAGGCCTCGTTATTTGGTGTGTGGTCACCCGCAAGCCAGCGTTTTAACTCGCTGTGTGCTTTCGGCTGTACTTCCTCAATAATCTTGTCTACATCAGGATGGTCCGTACAGAACTCCACGATCAATCCATCCGGATCAATGATATACAGTGAATGACAGTAGCCATGCTCAAGGAAATAGTATTTATCTTCCGGATAATCAGAATCCTTGATCAATTGGACAACTGCATCCTGTTGATCCTGCTCTACCTTCAAGGCTATGTGACGAAAACCCGAAGGTGGCAGTTCTGGACCAAATTCAGCCTGGTCTTCTGCATCGGCGAATTGGAAGAAAGCCAGTGAGCTGTCATCACCAATCGTGAAGAAGCAGTGGCAATACACCCTCTCCTTGCCAAACAGGTCTGTTTTCTCACACCAGGTCTGTGTGAGAGGCATCTGGAGCAAGTCCTCGTAAAACTGTCGAGTAACCTCCAGATCCTTCACCACGTAAGCATTATGATGTAACCGGGAAGGTAAAAAGCTTTGCGCGTTCATTGAAAACCCCCTTTTTTAAACTAATAAATGTATTGTGACACGTATGGTAGTTAAAAACGCTTTGTAAAATCCAGCCCGTAGCGTGCTGGCAAAGCCTTAAATACAAAACCACCGGTGGAATACTCTGTGTTGTATTCCTCGTCCAGGGCATTTTTGCCCCAGAGCGTCAGTGTCCAATCATCGGGTAATTCTACACCGGCACGGAAATCGAGCAAATGTACCGGGTCCCTGTCATTAGTGTCTTCTTGATTATTATCAAAGAATGCAGTGTCACCAATAATCTGGTAATCCAGCCTCAGGAATGCTTCAACGCCTGCACCAAACTCGGCAACCGGTGTACGGAAGTCAAAACCTGCATTGACGGTGTACTTGGAGACATTAGGTGCCCTGTCACCGATATCGCGGGCAGTCAGGGATTCCTTGATTTCACTGTTGACGTGGCCATAACCAAAATTGAAGCTGGCATAGTCAGTCAGATTGGCTACTACATCAAGTTCGAATCCGGAGTAATCTACCTTGCCGAAGTTACCCAGGTTCTGGGTTGAGTTTGCAGCCAGGAAGATAAAGAAATAAGTGCCTTCTGCCTGTGAAGTAAACATACTGAAGTTGGCACGTATCCGACCATCAGCGGACTGACCTTTCACGCCGGCTTCCCAGGTATCTACAACCTCGGCGTCAAAAGTATCCCCTACGCCGAGGAAGCCATTGGCAAAAGCAACGCCACCAACACCTGTCTGGTTGAAGCCACCACTTCGGAACCCACGGCTTACTGTTCCATAAACGCTCATCAGGTCATTGGGCTTATGTCGAATAGTGAATTTTGGCTGCCATTCATCCCAGCTCTGGGTTCTCACTTCACCAGTGAAACCCTGTGGGAATCCTGGAACATTGGGCAGGAAAGCGGCCGGTGTTAATGTTGTATTCTCGCGTTCGTCATCATCGTAACGGACCGACAGTGCCACTTCAGTTTTATCTGTCAGGTCATAGGCTGCTTCGCCAAAAATTGCCCAGGCAAAGTTATCCTGGGAATCCGCCAGGTAAGTGACCTGTGGGTTAATCGAATTAGTGGCAAAATCAAACGGGAAGTTGCCGCGCGGCTGTCTGAATACAGGTAAAACGCCCTGTCCTGTATCGACCATGTTGCCTGTGGAGATAAAACGGTCTGTCTGGACCATGTAGGCACCTGCAATCCAGCGAAAGCGGTTTTCCGCAGGAGATGTCCAACGAATTTCCTGGCTGAGCGCTTCCACATCCAGATACTGGCTCTGGTTTTGATCCGGGAAACCAAAGAACGTCGGGATCACTGCTTCGTCTGTTGGCAGGAAGTCCCAGGCATCACCTGTCATCAGTTCTTCCAGGGTGTCATGGGAGGTGATCGATGTCAGTGTGCCGTTGGAGAAATCCCAGTCCATCTTCAGAGAGACATTGGTAATATCCCTTTCATTGACACCGGGATTGTTCACACGGATTGGCAAGCTGGTGTCGTTTACTGATTCAGGGAATCCATCACCGCGACCAAAAGCCGGGGGAGCACCTGGAAATGGTGCAGCCGCTGATTCACGAATATTGTAATAAAACGCCTGGGTGTTCAGTTCAGACATGTAAAAACGCAGGTCAGCCCTGAATGTATCACTGGGATCCCAGATAAAGCGCAATCTGGCCGATGTATCTTCATAGGGATCTGCTTTTTCACCCAGGTATGGATTATCCAGGTAGCCATCGACATCCTTGCGGGAAAGCGAGGCCCTGTATTTCAGCGTTCCGTCATCGTTCAAGGGACCACTGATATAGCCCTGGGCACGATAACCCTCGCCTGAGTCATACCCTACTCTAACCGCGCCTTCAGTAAAATCTGAAGGTTCACGTGTCGTCACAGTAATGGCGCCACCAATAGCATTTCGACCATATAAAGCACCTTGCGGGCCTTTCAGTACTTCGATCTGCTGAATATCAAACAATTCCTGGTTAAATTGTGCGGGGTTAACCATCAACACACCGTCCATAAGCACAGCAACCGACATTTCAGTATTTCGGTTCTGGGAGATTCCACGAGCAGTAACAAAAGAGTTTCCTGCATTCTGGACTTGCACCAGTGTCACGTTAGGCGTTAAAGCGATGAAGTCAGCGGGCGTTTCAATGCCTGCAGCTTCCACTTCGTCTTCTGTGAAGACAGTAACAGTGACCGGTGCATCAACATATGATTCATCACGTTTACGTGCAGTAACTGTAATCTCCTGGATAGCGCTCTCTTCTGATTGCGCATAAATATCGCCAGTTGAAACAGTCGCCACGGCAATTGCCGCGGAAAGGATAGTTTTCCGGAAAGTCATGATTCCCCCTTATGGAATATTCCTGTTTTCCCTTAATACAAGAAAGTGTTTTTGTAATTCTATTTAGAGTAACGAAGTAATTACCGATAGCCTATCCTCAAACAACCTCGCATTCAATCACAACCAAGAAAAATTTAGGATTTTCAACAAGTTGGTCTTTTAATGAGACTTATTTAAGATTTAACCAATCGAGCAATACCCTGTTTACGGCTTCAGGCTGATCCAGGATCACCATATGTCCTGCATTTGGGATAATTGCCAATTTGGCTTCAGACAACTGCTCCCTGATCGCTCTATGCTGGCTGACGGGACTCCAGCGATCCTTTTCACCAACGATTAGCAAGACCGGGATGGGTATCTCGGGCAAATATTGGGTCTGGTCATTGCGCCCAAGCCCGGCAGTAATATGAGCGATGAAATCGTCCAGTGACTGGCGCCTTGCCATATCCTTGATACATTGTCGTATTTCCTGATTTGGCTTGTCTGTGTAACTGAACATGAGGTCTGCCCAGCTCTCGGCATACTTTTCCATTCCGATGCTGGCAGCTTCTTCGACAAGGCTGCTGCGCTGCTCACACTCCTCATCGCTAACAGTATGCGCGCCGACGCTAATCAGGGCAAGATGGTCCAAACGTTCCGGTGCCTTGTGAATAAGTTCCAGGCCTACCCGTCCGCCCATGGAATGCCCAATCACTGAAAACCTGTCAGGCGCTTCGTCCAGAATCTGCTCAGCCATTCTTTCCAGGGAATCAATTCCTGTGTAATCAGGAATCCGCACGTCAGCATGCAAGTGGAGCGCTTCACGCTGGAATTGCCATACTTCCCGGTCACACAACAGGCCTGGTAGCAGGTAAATAACTGGTTTGTTTTTCATGGAGGGATTCAGCAGTGAATAGCCTTGTTGCAAGCATGCACCAAACCGCAAGGCGCGGCATTATAAAGGGAAAATATTATTTCACAATCAGACGCGCATTGTTTGTGTCAGAAAGACATGAAAAGCCGGTCCAAAGGCATTATGATTCAGCCAACATTTATTTTGGAGTTTAGGTAATGAGTAAAATACTGGTTCTGTACTACAGCATGTATGGGCATATCGAAGTAATGGCCAACGCCATCGCTGAAGGTGCTGCCAAAGTGAATGGCACTGAAGTCGTAATCAAACGTGTTCCTGAGTTGATGCCTGAAGAGGCAGCCAAAAATGCCGGTGTAAAGCTGGATCAGGAGGCTCCTTTCGCCAGCCCCGATGAACTGGGTGACTATGATGCCATTATCTTTGGTTCGCCAACACGTTTCGGCAATATGGCTGCACAGATGCGTAATTTCCTGGACCAGACCGGTGGGCTCTGGTTTGAAGGCAAACTGGTTGGAAAGGTTGGCAGTGTCTTCACTTCAACAGCTTCACAACATGGTGGCCAGGAAACCACAATTACGTCCTTTCATACCACCCTGCTGCACCATGGCATGGTCGTCGTTGGCGTACCCTATGCCATACCCCAGCTGACCAGTATGGATGCCATCATCGGTGGCTCGCCATATGGTGCCTCCACGATTACTGGCAGTGATGGTAGCCGCATGCCCTCGGAAGATGAGCTCGAAATCGCTCGCTTCCAGGGAGAACATGTCGCAAAAATTACGGCAAAACTTGCCTGATCGGTAATCGGGAAAAGAATCCTCCTGCAGTCTGGCCCCGTATTTACTGCTACGGGGCCGTCGCATTACAATGGAAAATGCGGCAGGTCTCTATTAACACTAAGTTAATTGCTGTTTTTTAACGATTTTTTTGCGATTTTCTTGAAAATTCATTCGCTACGGTAAGATCATGATTAATACCAATACATTGCGTTTACTCCTCCTCCCTCTTGGCCTGCTTTCCTCCGGCTTGCTGCAGGCACAAACCCAGGACTTTGCGGCCATGACCAATGCCGATGAGCAGTGGGAGCTGTTGAATGAATACTGCACGGATTGCCATAACTTCGAGGACTACTCGGGCGGTCTCGACTTTACCACCATGTTCGTGGATGAAGTGCCCCAGAATGCTGCAGTATGGGAAAAGGCCATCCTTAAATTACGTGGCCGCATGATGCCGCCCGCCGGGCAGGAAAAACCCGATGAGTCAGCACGGGTCAGTTTTATCAACTGGTTGGAATCCTACCTGGATGAAGCCGCAGAAAAGAGTCCGGTTTATCATTCAGCACCACTTCACCGGCTTAACCGCAAGGAGTATTCCAACGCAATCAGGGATCTCACCACCATTGAAATCAACCCTGCGGACATCCTGCCCGAAGACAATTCACTAGAAGGCTTCGACAATATCGCCGAAGCACTTAATGTCACCCCTGCCTTTATCAACCAGTATGTTCTAGCTGCCCGCTCCATCATGGAACAGGCCATAGGCGATAAAACACCGGCAACCGGCAGCACCATGTATTTTCCCGACGAAGATCTGCCTATCCGCATGCAGGGAGGCGGCTCACAGCAACAGCATATTGAAGGACTGCCGCTGGGCACCAGGGGCGGCATGCTGATTAACCACTGGTTCCCGGCTGACGGCGAATACCAGATCAATGTGGGTGACTTCAATCTTTACGCGTGGATGTTCAATATTGAATTTGAAAACACCATGATCGTTACCATTGATGGCGAAAAGGTTTACCAGACTGTCGTTGGCGGAAAGGATGACAGGACAGCACTGGATCTCGATCAGGCAGCACCCATGGATGACATCAATGGGCGGACCAAGAATATTCCTTTCACGACTACTGCAGGCCCGCACAAGGTTGGCGTGACATTTATCCGTCGTACTTTTGCTGAATCCGATGACAGACTCGAGCCTCCTATACCGGGCACAATCCAGGACAGGATTCTTTCGATCCCTTCTGTGGAAATACGCGGCCCCTTTAATCCTACAGGCATCAGTGCAACACCCAGCCGCGACAGGATTTTTACTTGCTACCCGGAAACCAATGCACAGGAAGAAAGCTGTGCTGATCAAATCATCAGGGAATTTGCCACACTGGCCTACCGCCGTCCTCTCACAGAAGCCGATATGGCCCCTCTTCAGGATTTTTACGAGCTTGGCTATGCCACCGGTGGTTTTGAAGAAGGCATTCGCAGAGCGCTAACCCGCGCCCTGGCCAGCCCGAACTTCCTGTACCGTTCTTCGGATGCACCAGAGAGCCTGGCACCGGGAGAAATCTACGCCCTGAACGACCTGGAGCTTGCCAGCAGGCTCTCATTCTTCCTGTGGAGCAGTATCCCGGACCAGGAATTGCTTGATCTCGCCATTGCCGGTGAGCTTGCAGAACCAGCCATTCTGAATCAACAAATAGATCGTATGATTGCCGACCCAAGATCATCAACGCTGGCATCAAATTTTGCATACCAGTGGCTCCACCTGTCCAAGCTGGATGAAATCAATCCTGACGGAGCTATTTACCCTTACGCTTTTGGTGCGGGCGATCTCAGACCGGACTTCAAGAAAGAAATCGAACTATTTGTGGACAGTGTCATCAAGGAAGACCAGAGTGTTCTTTCATTGCTGGATGCCAACTACAGCTACCTGAATGAAAGACTGGCGCTGCATTACGGAATACGGAACGTAAAAGGGAATCGCTATCGACGTGTAGAAATTCAGGACCCGACTCGTTGGGGCTTGCTCGGCAAAGGTGGCGTTCTGATGACATCGGCCTATCCCAACCGCACGTCACCGGTATTACGCGGAGCCTGGATCCTGGAAAACATCATGGGCACTCCCCCACCAGTTCCGCCACCAGATGTTGAAGACCTCGCGGAAAACGAAGCTGGCCAACCCGCATCGACAGTTCGCGAACGTCTCGAAAGACATAGAGCCAACCCAACCTGCAATGCCTGTCATGCGGTTCTGGACCCACTGGGTTTTGCCCTCGAAAACTTTGACGCCGTTGGTCACTGGCGCAACATTGATCGTTATTCACGCGACCCGATAGACTCAACTGGCGTACTGCCCAGCGGCGAGGAAGTTGCGGGACCCATCGATTTACGCAATGCACTGCTGTCAGAGCCAGACATGTTCGCCAGAACAGTAACAACCCGTCTGATGACTTATGCCCTGGGACGCCCTGTGGAAGCCACTGACATGCCCGAGGTCAGGCGCCTGGTCAATGAGGCAGCCAGCCAGGATTATCGTTTCTCAACGTTGATCAAGGGCATCATTGGAAGCCCTGCTTTCCGTTATGCGAAAGTGCCTGACTCAGCAGATGCGGAACACAACCTCGTGGCAGAGAACTGATACAGGTTTTCGACACTTTAATCAGAGATAAAAAAGCCGGCTGATAGCCGGCTTTTTAAATTGCTTTTTTAATAGCTTCTTACTTTTACTTATTATATTTGCTTCATTTTCATTGCTGGCCAGCTTCTCAGGTAAGCAAGTCGACCTAACCTTCAAGAAACTATCAAAGCACGCTATCTACGATACTCTTGAACTCATCCTGAGTGATAATTGTTTTCTTCTTGATACCCAGCGATTTTACCTGGGTAAGAATCTCGGCCACATTTTCATCGGTAGCACCTTCAATACCCATTTGTTCCAGGGTATAAGTGACGGAACGCTTGCCACTCTTCTTACCAAGTACGATATCTCCACTGCGCCCTGTCAGATTCGGGTGTGTTCCGAACATGGCTAATGGCTCTTCTATCACGAGATCAACGCCAATACCGGATTCACGGGTGAAGTTACGGGAACCCCCCACAGGCTTGTTGGCTGCAATTGGAATATTGCTGATCTGTGAAACCAGATCAAACAGTTCAGGAAATTTCTTCATATCGTAATCCATCTTGATGCCATAGAGCACTTCCAGTGCAAGCACCAGCTCTTCCATGGCAGCATTTCCTGTTCGCTCACCCAGACCGTTCACACAGGAATGAACAACTGTAGCGCCAGCTTCCACGCCGGCAAGTTCAGTGGCAACACCCATGCCAAAATCATTATGGGTATGCACTTCCACAGGCAGGTTGGTCAGGCCTTTGACTTTTCTTACCAGGTACTTGATCGCTTCCGGCAAGGCACAACCCATGGTGTCTACCACACCTACAGAATCAGGCGGGCAGTTGTCCATAATGGCATTAAGCAGGTTCTCCAGGTCTTCTTCCCTTGCACGGGTTGTGTCATAAGGGAAAAACACAGTGTGCAGTCCATGATCCTTGGCATATTTGATAATCGGGGCAGATTTCTTGTAAACGTCTTCCCAGGTCCAGCCAAACTGGTATTTCAGCTTTGGATAACCAATAGGCACTTCCAGGATCACACCATCAGCGCCGCATTCAATTGCCGAGTCAATATCAGACTCCATGGCACGGGCAAATGTATAAATTTTTGAATCCAGCCCCAGGGAGCAGATTTCCTTGATGGCCTTGTAATCATCCGGGGATACAGCTGGCATACCAGCCTCGATACGATCCACACCGACTTCTGCCATCTTTTCTGCAATGGCTATTTTGTCTTCAGGCGAGAAGACAACGCCGGGGGTCTGTTCGCCATCACGCAATGTGGCATCGTGTATTTCAACTTTTTCAGGAAGATCGAAGCCGGAAGTGACTTCGTCGATCACGTTATAGGGGCTCACCCACCATTCGCCTTCCTTATGATATTCAACTGTCATGATTACACCTTTACTATTAAAGCTAATTTAAATCGGTTTGTTCGGCCAATTTGCAGCCAAACTGGAGCAATTCGGGGGTGGCATTATAGTACAGTTCACGCGATATGCCTTTATCTTTCCTTACAGTATAATGCCGGGCTTTTCATTCACAGAGAAAGCATAAAACCATGACAAAAATTCGCACAGCCCTCGTTGGAAGCTATGTACAACCCGAATGGTTGATTGACCGTGATGCCCTGCGCAATCGACTGCCAGCCCGAATCATGACTGGCGATATGTGGCGAATCAATCCAGAGCAGCTCCATGAGGCCATGGATGATGCTGTACTGAGCATCCTTGAAGACCAGGAAATTGCAGGCATTGATATCGTCACAGACGGCGAAGTGCGTCGGGAAAGCTATTCCGCTCCAATGGCCAATGCGCCTGAAGGCATTGACCGGGAAAGAGTCGAAACCCTCATTGGCCGTGCCGGCAAGCCCAACAAGGTTCCCCTCATCAGCGGCCCATTAAAAAGAACAAGCCCTGTGCACGTGGATGATGTCAAATTCATGAAAGCACACACCGACAGGACCGTAAAAATTACTATTCCAGGTCCATTCACTCTGTCTCAGCTCGCTGTTAGCGAGTATTACAAGACACCTGAGGAAGTCGCCATGGCTTATGCCGAGGTCGTGAATGAGGAAATGAAAGATCTTTTTGCTGCTGGTGCCGACATTGTTCAATTCGATGAACCCTACCTGCAGGCACGCTACGATGATGCCAAGGAATATGGCGTCAAGGCCGTTAACAAGGCGCTTGAAGGCATTGAAGGCACCACTGCCCTGCATGTCTGTTTTGGATACGCTGCGATGGTGTCTGATAAATCCGGTGGTGGTTATTCCTGCCTGCCTCTGGTCAACGAAATCAATGTCGACCAGGTTTCTATCGAAGCTGCGCAGCCTGAACTGGACCTGGGTGCCGCACTGAACTCCCTGCCGGATAAAACAATCATGGTGGGCGTTTTAAACCTGGGTGACGAAACACCGGAAACACCGGAAATCGTGGCTGACAGGTTACGTGCTGCCCTGGAATTTGTGCCACCTGAGAGAATTATTGCGGCACCGGATTGCGGTCTGAAATACCTGCCAAGAGACTCTGCCCGTGCAAAACTGATTGCGCTGGCCGAAGGAACGGCGATAGTTAACGCTGAGCTGTAAACAGGAATTGAAACGGGATCAAATAGACATAGTTCAGGGTCAGTTTACTGCCTTGCACTATTATTTTTAGATCCTTGTATTTTTAATCCTTGTATCTTTGATCCAGGCACTCCCGGCAAAGTCGGGAGTCAAGACATTATTGAGTGCGCCAGCATCGGTGTGCGACGTAACTGGAATTCTATATCTTTGGCAGCCTCTCGTAAGTCAGGAATTATTGTGTCGATCATCTCCTGTTCAGAAGCCCTGGCAGAAGAAGTAGAACAGGATATGGACGCTATCACCTGATTGTCTTCGTTAAAGACCGGTACTCCAACGGACACAAGCCCAAAATCCAGTTGGCCGTCTGTGGATGCAAAGCCATTCTTTCTGGTTATGGCCAATATCTGGCGCAATTCCTTTTTCGTTGTGATCGTGCGTTCTGTAAGCGTATCAAGTTCAACGTTTTCAAAATATTCATCCAGAACATCCTTTTCTGCAAATGCCAGGATTGCCCTGCCAGCTGCAGTCGCATAAGCGGGAAAACGTGTACCAACACCTGCCACGATTCGGGTCAATTGCTTGGTTGATACATAAACCAGGAAAAGCACATCCAGATCTGATAACACGGCAAGGGCAACGCTATTGTCCGTCTTATCCCTGACTTTTTGTAGGGATGGCCTGACGACTTCTTCCAGGTTCATGGACTCCGTATAGGCTGTGCCCAGTCGAAACACCTCTGGACGCAACAAAAACAGCTTATCTTTTTTCCCTACGTAACCCAGATGTTGCAGGGTATTCAGACAACGACGCACCACCGCAGGATTAAGGTCGGTCTGTATAGCAATTTCACTGAGCGTCATTTCCGGTTTTTCACGGGTAAATGCACGCAATACTGCAAGTCCACGCGCCAGGGAGTTCAGATATTCGCCGTCATTTCTGGGATTTTTTTCAACCACTTTGATTAATATCCTGCATCCTTATTACGCCGGCTTTTCTCCACTGACAATTGAGTAGTAGCCATATGAATTACGGCTATCGACATTGACGAAACCTGCTGACTCAAGAATGTCCCGCAACTGAAACAAGGTAAACTGCTGTCCCATCGTACCAATTGCCATTAACAGGGAAAAAGCAACAGCATTGTATGGTGATTTACCACCATCATTGAGTAATGTTTCATGGAGCAGAATTTTGCCGCCCGGCTCCAATGCGTCAAAGCTGCTTTTTGCCAACTCCCGGCATGTCTCAAAATTCCAGTCATGAAAAATATTGGAGAAGAAATGGGCGTTGTAACCTTCAGGCCAGGGTTCCCTGAACATATCGACACTTGTGGTATCCACCTGGTCTGCAACTTCTGCTTGTGCAATGTATTCATTGGCCAGTTCGCAGATCGTTGGCAATTCAAGCACCGTGCATGAAATTTCTCTATCGAGCTTTGCAAGCGCGATGGAAAAACATCCGGAACCGCCACCGACATCCAGCACACGGGTGACGCCAGAAAAGTCGATGGTCTTGGTCATACCGATTGCTGCAGCGATGGAATGACTGTGCATAAATGCTGTTACTTCCTTTGCCATTTCCATATCGACCTGCCCGCTTTCCCAACTCTCTGCGGGTCGGTCTCTTCCATCCTGCTTGTTTTTCTTTCCGGTTAACGCTTCGACAAGAAGACCATGACGTATCATCATTCTGCCTTCCCGCTTGAATACCCCGCTCCAGCAAAAGGGACTGTCCTCCAACATATAGTGACGTGCCATGGGGGTCAGCTTCCATGCATCACCATACTCATTCAGCAAACCCAGGTGAGATAAAAGCGGTAATAATGCGCGCATTACCCGTTCCTGGTATCCCAGCCTTTTTGCCAACTCATCGGAAGATGCTGGCTCTTCATCCAGGCTTTTAAAAATACCCAACTCCAGCGCTGCTGAAATAGCGGGAACATTTAACATTGTCATCCAGGCATCCCAGATGCCGGTATCATCAACTACAGGTAACTCCAATTCCATAAATCTCTCCTGATAAATCTTGTTGCACTTTACTGCTTCCTTTTACAGAAATAAACCATTGGCCTTTCTACCCCATGATATTATTGGTGCCAGCAATAAAACTAACGAAACAAGTTGAGAGATGACCATGATTGAACCAGGCTTCGAGTTTATTTTTTCAGTGGAATGCCAATTGGCAGATCCAGTACAGTTCGGAGAAACCTTTGAAGGACCCAGGCGCATGATCGCCATTACCGAGGGTGTTTTTGAAGGCCCTGATATAAAGGGGAGCGTACTCCCTACGGCAGCGGCAGACTGGCAATACACGCGCGCTGATGGCGTCACACAGGCAGAGGCGATTTATGCTCTTCAGCCAGATGATAGTGAGGATATTATTCAGATCGAGAATAACGGCCTACGCTTCGGCCCTGATGATGTCATGAAGCGTCTCGCAGCTGGGGAAGATGTTGATCCGGCAGAATACTATTTCCGAACCGCGCCTCGATTCAAGGCACCGATAGGAAAATATGACTGGCTCAACAAGGGCATATTTATAGGAACCGGTGCGCGCTATGCCAGTTCGATTAAACTCTGGTTTTTTAAAGTAATTTGATATTTTTCAATTAGTTATAGAGAATACTTAAAGTATTTAATTGGAGCAATTTATGCCCTTAAACCTGATGGAGCACTACCTGGTTCTAACCGATGATATAGACCATACAAGGGACTTTTATATCAATGTTCTGGGCATGGAAGAAGGGTTCAGACCTGAGTTGGGTTTCCCGGGTTACTGGCTCTATCTGGAGTCGACACCAGTGATACATATCGCCGAATGGGAAACCTATACGGCTCACTCAAACAAACTGGGTATTCCCGTCACGACCCGAGCAGAGAGTACTGGTGCCTTTGACCATATTGCCTTTAACGGGACTGATCCAGACAGTATGGAAACCACCCTTGCCAGTGAAAAAATACCATACGAGCGAAATGATGTGCCCCATGCCGGCCTGGTGCAGTTTTTCCTGAATGACCCCAATGACGTAAAGATTGAATTGAACTTTACTGTATAGGACTGGATAGATCAGTGCGCTATGTAGGTTGAACTGACGCTGTCACGGGCATACATCGCTTTGTACCAACGCTGGGCATGTTCGAAATCATCTGGTAGAAACTTTTCGACCCGTCGGGTCATATCTACGGCAACCACCCCTGTAATATCCGCCATTGAAAAAGAATTGCCTGCGACATAAGGCACTTCTGAAAGCCTCCTGTTAAGCCTTTCAAAAAATATGTCGATTCTCTGCAAACCCCGCTCTGCCAACTCCGGAATAGCAGCTATAGGCTCCTTGACACCGGCCACGGCATAATTGGCAAAACGTTCTGATGAATTTCTGAATGCATCCTGGCCAGGTAAATAACCATCAAACTCCATGTGCCTGTCCCAGGAATCGATTTGAGCTTTTCCAAGCGGATCTGAACCAAATAACACCGGTTCAGGATGCATGTTTTCAAGGTAACGGCAAATCGCCAGTGACTCATCAATGCAGGTTCCATCGTCAAGCTCCAGTACAGGCACAACTCCCCTGCTGTTTTTACCAAGAAATTCCTGTTCCAGATTCTCTTTTTTAATCAGGTTGATTTCGACTTTTTCAATATCGATTCCCTTTTCAGCCAGGAATATAAGCACCTTTCTGGCATGTGGGGCTTTTGGTGCGTAATAGAGTTTCACTGATTTCCTTTTAAACAAAAAAAGCCAACAACACGATGCCCAGTAACAACCTGTATATCACAAAAGGCGTAAATCCCATTCGGGCAATAAGCTTTAGAAAGAAATGAATACATGTGTAGGCGACGATGGCAGCGATAACAGTCCCATAAATGATCTCAGACCAGTTTGTTTGCTGTTGTTCCATCAAATCGAGGAAAAGCAGCAACCCGGCACCAGCGATCACCGGTATGGAAAGCAGAAATGAAAATCTGGAACTGCTTTCACGGTCCAGCTTACAAAACAACGCGGCAGTCATGGTGATGCCAGAACGAGATGTTCCGGGTACAAGGGCCAGAACTTGCATAAACCCAATGAATAAGACGGATTTCCATGTGATATCACCAAGCGAATGACTCTGCTCAGATTTTTGATCAGCCCAGAACAGCAGCAAGGCAAAAATAATAGTGCTGAAGGCAATTACTGCTGTACTTCTCAGGTACTCGTCAACAAAGTCTTTTGCCAGTAAGCCCACAATAATGACCGGGATCGTTGCCATAAGGAGCATCCAACCCAGCTTGCTGTCATTGTTAGCCCCTTTGCCGCATAACTGTAAAACACAGCTGGCAATAATTCGTTGCATATCATGACGAAAATATACCAACACGGCTGTCAGCGTGCCGAAATGGACTGCCACATCGAACGCAAGCCCCTGGTCTTCCCAACCCAACAAGGCCGAAGGAAGAATCAGGTGTGCAGAGCTGGATATTGGCAGAAATTCAGTGAGCCCCTGGACCAAGGCAAGGAAGGTGGAACGAAATACGTCAAAATCCATCAAGCCATTCACTATGTATGGGTGACTTTATCGCGCAGGTATACCGGATTTACGTTTTCTGCTGACTGAAATATACCCTGCTGAAAGTACTGTTCGGCGAGTTCAGCAACAGCTGAAGCCCTAGGGTAAATTTCAAGATGCCTGATGGACATGGATTCTCGATAGATATCCGGCATTCTGTCCACGTATTCAAGACCACTGCCAACGCCAGTGATAGTAGCAGGAATTTCTTCTGGTAGTGCAGGCAATGCCTCGGGTTTACAAAGCCCCTCTTCACCCATAAGACTCAACTTGCCAGCGTTAAGGCGATAAAAGCCCCAATAGACTTCATCGATTCGTGCATCAAGGCTACTGAAAATAATTACCGATTCTTCGTCACTTTCTACCTGGTGTGCCTGACTGGCCAGTGTTGAAACGGGGATTACCGGTAATTCAGCGCCATAGGCAATACCCTGGGTCACTCCAGAGGCGATTCTGAGGCCTGTAAACGAACCAGGTCCCTGCCCGTATGCCACTGCATCCAGGTCAGTAAAAACCAGGTCGAGATCCTTAAGTAAGCTGGCAACCATAGGCAGGAGTTTGTCGGCATGCTGCCTGGGTATCAGTTCGAAGGATTCATAGACTTTTCCGTCCCTGATCACGGCACAGGAACAGGCCTGTGTTGATGTTTCAACTGCAAGTATTACTGGCATAAGCTATCTAGCATAAAAAAATCCCCCGCAGAAACCTGCGGAGGATTATTGTATAAGAATCAAAAAGTTATAAAAAGCTATTGCTTAAGGTAATACCAGGGAGCCCTGTTAAGGGCTCCCCTTGATTACTTTAGCGGCGCTTCCTGGCTACTTTCCTTTTGGCCGCTTTCTTCTTGGCCTTTTTCTTAGGCGCTTTCTTTTTCGCCTTTTTCTTGGTTACCTTCTTTTTAGCCTTTTTCTTGGCAGCTTTCTTTTTCGCTTTTTTCTTGGGCGCTTTCTTCTTCGCCTTCTTTTTAGCTACTTTTTTCTTGGCTTTCTTTTTAGCTGCTTTTTTCTTGGCCTTTTTCTTAGGCGCTTTCTTTTTCGCCTTCTTCTTGGCTACTTTCTTTTTCGCCTTTTTCTTGGCGACTTTTTTCTTCGCTTTCTTCTTAGCTACCTTCTTTTTGGCCTTTTTCTTGGCGACTTTCTTCTTTGCCTTCTTCTTGGCCACTTTTTTAGCTACCGTTTTCCGCTTGGCGGCTGCACGGCGTGCTTTTTTCTTGGCA
>Ga0181559_10000934_pt1 | contig 28108 bp, 19 predicted proteins | sample 011ome_21_FD_133752 | JGI IMG/M metagenome (GOLD analysis project Ga0181559, IMG submission 133752) | Coastal salt marsh microbial communities from the Groves Creek Marsh, Skidaway Island, Georgia - 011508AT metaG (megahit assembly) | ecosystem: Environmental > Aquatic > Marine > Intertidal...
CGACCGCGTCGCTCACGGCGCCTCTTTGTTACCCGGCGCCGAAAAGGAAAGCCACGACTTCTCGCATCTTTCTAATCTTTCGCGCGCGACGAAAAGCTACTGACGGCGCCAGTCACCCGCCTCCTCCCCGCAGCCGATGAACAAGAAATCGCTCGCAGAAGTCGCCCTGCTCACGGAATCCGAGGCTGCGAAGATGTTCAACATGGGCACCACTCGATTCAAGGCCAGGTACGTCGCGCGCGACTCCAAACGACCGACAGAACGTCCGACGACATTTCTCAAAAGTCCAAAAAGCAAAAAAGTGCAAACATGACTCGTTTACGAGTCCCGAATCCAGACTGAAACACATACGAGAGACGATGCTGACTGTTCATTTGCTTTTCGCTTTTGCAGATGCCGAGAGCTGGGCATTTCCAGGTGGCCGCATCGAAAGTTGATGTCCCTGAAAAATCTGTACGAGGACCTCGTGAATCACCTCGAGAACGCGCGCGACGCGAAAAACCACGAGCAGTACAAACGCGTGCGCGGTATGATGCTCGAGATCAAATCGTACGCCCGGTTGCTGGAGGCAGACCTGTCGCGCTTGAACCAATTCTACAACGGCAAAAAGGCGTGGCCGGAAAACATCTTGAAGATTCGGCAGACCATCTACAAGAAGCGACACGCGCAGGTGTTGATGGAGAAGAAGGCATCTTCGTCGAAACAGGAATCTGACTTGCCCAAGATGAGGTCCAAGGCTTCTTCCGGGGACTCGTACGAGTTCACGGAACTCGAACACGTCTCCGCGGTGCAGACGGAAAACAAAACGGCGATGTCCTCGGACGCGTCGTTCAGACTTCGCGAGGTTGGCCAAAAGCTCGAAGCGCACTGGGCCGAAGACGAGGACATGTGGTTATTCCTCGCGAGAGGGGGAGGAGCTGCTTGATATCATCGGGATGAACGAGCAATCTTTCGTCGCGAAAGCTGGTCTCGCTAATGTATCGCTGTATTGCTGTCATGCCGTGACGCTATGGGGTCGTGTAAATCGATCGTCATCATTCTTTCACAAAAACCGTCTTCTCCTACGCCGCGTCCACGTCCATCGCTTCGCCCTCCGCCGGTTCATCCGCCTGTTTCGCTTGCCGTTCGAGCAGAGGCTGATACTCCTTGCACTCTGCGACACCAGGAAGCTCCTCCACGAGGAGACGAATGTGCGGCAGCGAGTATCCGAAGAACTCCGGGCCGCTGATGGCGGTCTTTTTCGGTTCTTCGCCCAACGCCGCACGCGCCGCGGTGACGCGCTTCAAAACCTCCGCCCACGCCGCCGTCGCCGACTTCGCGACGATGGGTTCATCCAAGCCTTCGTCGGCAGTCAATTTGAACGCGGGGCCGTTGTCGCCCTCGAGAATCTCCTGGACCCATCGCGTGCGCTCTCCGTTCGGGTCGTCGCACCGCATGTACTGCCTCGTGGTGCGGTACCCGATCGGGAGGATGTACGCCGCGGAGTGGTACCCGAGCTTGTCCGCGGGCTGCACAACCCCGAGGCACTCGAGGGTCACGCCTTGCACCGGGCCGACGGGCAACCGCACGCGCCCTTTCTTATCGCGAGGCAACTTATCGATCTGAAGCTTGGCCCGTTCTACCTTGTCCATGTTGCCCATTGCCGCGGCGCGAGGTCCACGCGGCCCGGTCCCGCGCTGTTCGCGTGGGTTCCGAGCCTTCTTCTCGCGCGGGGGTTTGGGCGCCGGGGGCTGGACCGCCAACTTGCCGCCGAGCGCGGCGCACATGCGCCGCGCGCGCAGGCTCAGCACGCGGTTCAGCGGCCACTCCACCGCGACCACCTCCGTCGAGGTCAAATCGATCTTCGCGGGTGATCGCTCCGGTTTCGACTTTTTGTTCAAAGGCGTATTCTCTTTCGAGGCTTCCGCGGAGCCCGGCGAACCGGCTGAAGAGCGCTTGCGTTTCGAGCGCCGGCCGGTCAAGGGCAGAGCGGCGTCGTCGCCGGCGGAGGGCTCGGGAGATCCGTTCGCCGCCGCGATGGCCGATTCCCAAGACGCCTCGAGACCGAGCTCGGGGTCCGCGCGAATGGCATCCCACCGACCCCATCCATGTCGCAGCATGCCCACCAGCAGACCGCGATCATCACGCGGTGACCACCAGGGAGCCGGCTTATCGCAGTGCTCTTCGACGTTCTTCACTTCAGGGCGTTCGGAGAGCCACTCGGCGGCGTCGAGCGCCGCGCGGGGACCGCCCGCGTTCTTCACGGCGTTGATCAGCGGTTGCATCAGCTCAAGGCGGGAGACGTCTTCGTGAGCACGCTGGAGGACATACTTGGTGAACAGCGCCTCCGCGAACACAGCGTCTAGGGTGGCCTTACCACCCTCGTCGGGGGCAACCGCAAGCTCGTCTGCTTCTGGTTCAGAGCACGCCGCGTCCAGAAGGAAAGGGCACGCGTCCAACGCGAGCGTGCGGGCCGACGTGACGGCGTAGCGTCGACAAAATACCGCAACGTGCGCAGGGGTCTTGTCGTCGCCGAGCTTGGCGGCGGCGTGCACGGCGCTCCACTGTCCAAACCCGAACGTGCAGAGCTTGTCCACGACGCTCTTGCGTTCGGCCCACGACCACTGGAACTTGCGTTCCTCGACGACGGCGCGGCGTCGGGTCCCGCTTGCGTCCGCCTTTTTCTCCTCCGCGAGCCGTCGCGCTTCTTCTGCAGCCTCCTCTTCTTCCCGCAGTTTCTCCGCCGCCGCCGCCTCGGGCATGAGCTTCTCCCAGAATTCGGGGTCGTCCAGCGCGATCTCGTCCGCGCCGCCGCTCTCCGTCCCAGCGAATGTCGCTGTGGCGAACATGCTCTTGTTCGCGTTCGGATCGGTCTCCGAGTCGGTGTTATCCGACGCCTCCACCACTCGTCGTTCCGAGCGCGACAGGATGTCATCGATACCCTCGGCGCCCCACTCCTTCGCCTTTTTCTCGCCTTCTTCCGTGTCCTCCGCGATGGCCGCGTACGCGCCATGCTTCAGCAGCCGCTCGATTTCAGCGCGGCTCGCTTTCGAGCCGCCACCCTCGGGTTTCTCCCCGGCCACGCCGCCGAAGATGGCCTGCTCCAGGCCAAGTTTCATGGCGGCTCGATCGAGCATGTCGCGCTCGTAGGTGCCTCGCATCACCAGGCGATACACCTGCACGGGTTTGGTCTGGCCGATGCGGTGCGCGCGCGCGAGCGCCTGCGCGTCGTTCTGGGGATTCCAGTCGCTGTCAAACACGATGACCGTATCAGCCGCGACGAGGTTGATGCCCTGTCCGCCCGCGCGCGTGGAGAGCAAAAACAGGAACGCCCCGTCGGCTTCGTCTCCCGAGCCGTCCTCGGGGCCGCAGAAGCGATCGATGGCGGCTTGTCGCGCGCGACCGGTGACGCCTCCGTCGAGACGCTCGTACGAGTGTCCCCGGCTTCGAGAGTAGTCCTCGAGCACGTCGAGTACTCGAGTCATCTGGCTGAAGATCAGAACGCGGTGACCCCCGGCTTTGAGTCGCGGCAACAGCTTGTCGAGGAGCTGTAACTTTCCCGAGCTTCCCGCGAGTTGCGCGATCGTGGCGGTGGTTCGCGCGCGCTGCTTTTGAAGGGCTTGCTGCGCGACGAAAGCTTCCTCGACGCCGTCGAGCAGAAACGGGTGCTGGCAACACTTGCGCACTTCCATCATCACGTTGTTGAAGTTGGCCAGCGCGCGATCGTCGTTGCATCCCTGCCTGAGGAATTTGAAGTTGCGCTCGAACAGCGCGCGGTAGCACTTCTTCTGCAGCGGCATGAGTTCGCACTCGACGAGGGTCTCGACGCGAGGCGGCAGCTTGTGTTCGACGTCTTGCTTGAGTCGCCGCAGCAAGTACGGCGCCAGAACTTTGTGCAGCGCCTCCACCTGACCAGCCTTCTTGACCGCGCCGAACTTGGATTCGAAATCTTCCTTATCGGCGAAGCGACGTCCGTCCACGAAGTTCAGGAGGGACCAGAGCTCGGCCGTGTCGTTCTGCAGCGGCGTGCCCGTAAGCAGCACGACGCGCCCGGCGAAATCCAACGTGTGCAGGTCGCGCACTGCGCGTCCTCCGCTATTTTTCAGGCGGTGCGCCTCATCGACCACAAGGCAGCTCCACGGCACTTTGGAGAGCGTCGAGCGGTCCGCCTGGACCATCTCGTAGGTCGTCAGCACCACGTCCGCTTTGTACACCGCGTCGCCGTTGCACTCGGTCCCGTCTTCGTACACCAGCTCGTGCTGGCGGATGACGGCTCGGGCGGTGGGGTTCCCGACATACGGCACCACGTGCGCGCCGGGAGCCCATCGCGCGGCTTCGCGTTCCCAGTTCACGAGAGTGGACAAGGGCACGACCACGAGCGCGGGACCACGAGGTTTGATCGTGGGCCGGGGCGCCGCCGCCTGCGAGCGGAGCACGTAGTCAATCAGTGCGAGCGACTGCGCGGTTTTCCCGAGACCCATCTCGTCCGCGAGCACGCACCCCCGGTTCGCGAAGAGAAGGTTGTGCGCCATCCAGCGCACACCCTCCCGCTGATACTTGCGGAGAACGTTTCCTTCCCCGCCGTACCACTCGCGCGAGGGGGGATGATCCTCCTCGGAAACGGGCGAGGATGCGACGCCGGAGGCGGCGGCGGCGACTTTCAGCGCGCGGTGAGAAAGCACCTCCTCGTACCGCGTCATCGCATTCGCCGCGTTCGTCCGAACCCATTCCACCGATTCCCAGGTGACCTCATCGTATCCGAGACCGCCGCCCCATCGAACGAGCGCCTCGCCGCCTTCCCTGAGCACCAGAACTCTAATCACCTCGAGACACTCGCGAGGCACCGCCACCGCCTCGCCGGCGGCTCTCGGGTGTTTCTCCCAAAACTTCGTCAGGCGCTGCGCCGCGAGGTTGAGCGCGGCGGCCAGCGTGGGAAGGGCCACCCACGAGCAATGCGTGAGCGCGCGGGCTTTCCACTTGACCAGGATCTCGATGGAATCGTCGTCCGCGGTCGCGGCGTCGGTCGCGGTCGCGTCGAGAGCGGGCGAGAGTCGCCACCCCACGAGCTTCTCTGCCAGGTTGACGTCTTCGGTGAGAGTGCCCAACACGTTAACCTCCACCGCGGACCACTGGTCAGCGGGCCAAGATGCGTACGGCGTGACCCCGTCGGTCGCCGCGGCGAACGCGTGCATACCCTCGGAAGCGCCGGCGGCGTCGCCCTCGTCGTCGTCGTCCATGGTCACGTCTCCGAGCACGTCGTTCCAGAAGGATCCGTCTTGCGCGGCGGTCTTCTCCGTGTCCTCACCGGGACCGCCACCGGACGTCTTCTTGTCGTCCGGTGAAGACCCGTTGCTCGCGCCGCGGAATCCCGCGCGCTCGAACTCGACCAGGTCCGTCGCTGCGCGGTCCATATCCCCGGAGTGAGACGCTAGCACCTCAGCGATCGTGGCCGGATCGATGCTTTCAAACGTGCGCTCCAGCGACTTTTGCTCGGTGTGGTAGGCACACCGCTTCGCGGCCGCTCGGCGTGAGCCTCCCACGCGAACCATCGCGATAGGCCTCGACAGTCGCGTGATCCCTCGAGATTCCCGCCGGCGGGGTTGAGCTCTTCTCTCTTCCCGCTTCTCACGCGCGCCTCCTCGTCGCGGGTGTCGTTGTGCGGAGCGCGCGGCGGGACCGAGGAAAACGCCATCGCGTTTGAAAAAGCCGATGGACAAAAAACACTCGACCGTGCAATGTGCAAACAGTCACACAAAAATACACCGACAGGGGATCGAACCCCGGACCTTCTCCGTGTAAAGGAGACGTCATAACCAACTAGACCATCGGTGCTGAAACGTCTTAAACTTGCGGGACGAGCCGACGTTTTTTACGTATAAGAACATAAACTGTATTTCCCTAAACCTGAGACTACTTCTGCATACATCGTGACGTTTTTTGCGATTTTCGCGCGCGCAGAACCACGACTTCTCTTCGTTTCGCTTCCTTTCTACTTCCTTTCCGCCCACAGTCATCGGCACCGTGTCTTGCGTCCCCTGGTGTTCGGGGTCGCACGCGCGGTCCTCGCACATTGGTGATGGGCGGCAGGGTGGAGAGCGTCAGCATGTCGTGCGACTCCGGCGTCGAGGTGAGCGGCAGCGGGGACGGCGTCGGAATGAGAAACTTCGAGACGTGCGTCGACGCCCCCGGGTTGTCGGGGCGCGACTCGCGGGGCTCGCCGAAGCGCGAGACGAGCGCGAGCGGCGAGCACTCGACGTTGGACGTGCGCGTTCCGAAGCGTCCGCGACCGCACGCCCCCGACGATGAGGTACAACCTACGCGTTTGTTCGGTGCTTCGCCGGGAACGAAGCGCGCGTTGTCCGAGCTCATGGCGAACAACCTGCTCAGACTGAACGTGTCGCCGATGGACACGTCGCCTTCCGGCGACAGACAGACGGGCGGGTTAGCCACGACCCCTCCGAGCGAGTACGGCGCCGGAATGTCCCCGTTCGGAGGGATCGCGGCAGACGGAACGGGAAGTCCTCGCGAAAAGGATGAATGGGACGCCGCGGAGGGCGCGGCTGCGACGTCGACGCCTCCGGCGAAGGTGCGCGGGTTCGAACTGTCTTCCATGTTGGATGATGCCGGACACGATCAGTCAGCACCTCAGCCTCGAGGTGCGGGAGGACCGGGGGCCGGCACGATTTTGCACAGGCGGCGCAAGTCCATGCTCTCGCAAGAGTTGAGCGGTGCCCTTCCCGCTTCCGCGTCGGCGCTCCCCGCGGCGCTGCCTGCGCCCCCACCGGTGCTTCCATCGCCGTCGCGTCTCCTGGGGACACTCTCCATGATGGACAACAGCGCGGTCTTGCCGCCGTCATCGCCATCCGCCGAGCCAACACCTAAGGGAGACCTCAGGAAACAAGCGATTTTAAGGCGCGTTTCTTTGGCAAATCCCGTCGGAGAGGGCATGACCTCGTATTCGCGCTTTGTTTCGCCCGGAGTCGCGTCGCCCAAGCTGTTGTTGCCCGCGCCGCTGAGGAAAGAACGAGACGTGTCAGACGACGAAGACGACGATTTCGACATGTGAAGCGCGAGACAAGAATGCACTTGAGCATTCTACATAGCTAGAACTAGTTCTACGAATAGGTTAATAGGTACGCGATAGCTCACCGTCATCGATGCGCGGTACCTCCGCAGAGGTGAACCGCGCGAGCGAATATTCGGGCGTGTTCCCGGAAAGAGAAACGCACGAAATACCTGCTCGCCGTCTCGGTCTCGCCACCGCTGATGCGTCTCCGATACAACACGCTGCCACAGAACGCCGGCAAGTCACACATCCCGTTCTCGTCGTAGTCCACGTTTATCCAGCCGAGGGTGGCGTGCGCGGATTGGCCGGCGACAGTGACGTTCGTCGTCGGATCCCCAAGACACAGTTTCAGGCGTCGCAGGGGTTGAGCCTGCACGGGCACGAAGTGTGTCAAGCCTTGCGTCAACGCCACACCCCCTATGCCACCAACATCGATCTTATCTGCGTGCATGGTCGTCAGCTCGATCTGCACGCTGAGTTCTGCGCCGTCGAACCCGCCACCGACAGCGCCCCAGTCGTCCAGCAGCTCGCGCCTCTTTTTCATGGTTAATGTTTCCAGGTGCGCCCGCACCGCGGACGCGCACCGCTCCTCAAAACGCGAGAGCTGCACGGAGGGATCCGCGGGGCGGCGATACCCAGGAATCAACCAAGGAGGTGTGCTTTGCGTGACGATCGACCCCCGAGGCCATAGCTTTCCAGTAGCCGGCGAGCTGCCCTGACGATTTCTACCGCCACCCCCACCCCAGGGCGCTCGGACGCCACTTTGCTTTCCGGCGCGACTTCGCCGAACCTCAGTGCCGTCCCCCTCTAGCAAACTCGGGTCGATGAAGACGACATCATCGGCGGCTGATTTCCAGGGTGAGTGACTCAAATCCGGGGCAGTCGCATTCTGCGGCGGTCGAGTAGCCAGCGCGTCCACGCGTCTTCTCTCTAGCAGAAGATTCATCTCGCGCCGGAGCTCTTTCGTCGCTTCCTTCTCTCGGCGCACCGTGTCCTGTACGTCTTCGCCAAGTGTAGGCGTTCCAACGCGCCCCCAGTCTGCTCTGAGAATGTCCTCTACAGCGCGGCGAAGTGTCAAATTTTGACCACCGACTTTCTTCGCGCGGTTCGTCGTGCGTGTGGCCGTCGTAGTTTCTTCCGCAGCCAGGCTATCAATTGTCCACGGAGAAAACGAGACGCGTCGATTTGGCTCTCGGGAAGTCGGCCGCGCGATGGGCGTTCGTCGAGGCTGCGGAGCGTCTTCGTCGTCGACGCTTTCTTTTTCACAGCCGAGTAGTTCATCCCAGTCTGTCGAAGCCGTCATCTTGCCCGCGTCCGAGCGTCTGCTGCCCGCAGCCTCCTTTCGCTCCGCATCAGACCTCGCGACGAGACTCTTGAGGTCCGAGAAGAGATCTGCGAGGCGCTCGTCGGCCGCCAACACGGCGGCGTCCAGGTCGTCTGCCTCCATGATTTACGAGACGAGCGTCATCGCGATGAATCACGGTCGCGAACGCCACGAACTCAGGTCACGCGGACGTTCCGCCGCGACGCTCGTTGTGCGGTGCCGACAACTTTCTAAGGCGTTTTCCAACGTCTCTTGAAGAAACCGCGTCATATGAGCCACATTATCACACTGTGCATATTGACTTGTGAGGCGCACAGTGAAGGGTCGACTCGTCGACCGCACAAACAACGATGCCTGTCGCGATTCCCGCTGAGCGCCTCCTACCGGTATCCACGGAACCCGGACCGGCAGGGTATCCCGCGGTCAAAGTTCGAGCAGCAGACGCTGACCTGCTCACCTCTCGCAGTGTGTACCACCAGGAAACTGGCGAGCTCATCAAAGACTATCTGAAGTACGATGAGGTGCCCGGAGTCACCAACTGCTCGGTAGTCACGCTACCTCCTGGGCTGGTCATCGAGAGGCACGTGCATCCTTCGAAGTACGAAATATTTCTCACCAGCGGGGGGCGAGGGTTGTTCAAGGTATGGGCACCAGGCGCGGCGGAGGCAGACGAGCCGCGGGAAGTTTTCGAGCTCAAGCCTGGGGTGTGCTGTACGATCGGGCCGGAAGAGCCGCACATGATTTGCGCGGCGGAGGATTGCGAACTGACAATGACATACCTCGGTGTGGTCGCCCCGGAGACGAAGACATAAATGAGATAGATGTACAGAAGCGAATCGCGTGTGGCCTGATATCATGTTTCAAGGCGCGTGATGTAACAACGCACTACCTAACACTACGTAGCTATCCTATTTTTTTCAGAGTCGTCTTAACTCTTTCACCGAAACTCACGGACCCGTCGTCGGCGTCCATGGCTTATCCCAAACCCTGTTGTGCCGGTCCGTGTGGGGAATCACGTCGAACTCCATATCGTACCAAATGTGACCTGGGTGAGCGTTTTTGCAGCACCATATGGCGGCGTACTTTTTAAGCCGTCGCGAGAACTTCTGCATGTCCTGTTCGTCCGCGAAACCGCCAAACGCGTCAACCATCGTGCTGAACTGAATCACCTTGACGTCTTTATGAGTGCTGAGCAACTTCTCGACATCGACGTCCGTGAGCTTTGTGTTCGCGACGATAACTTTTGTGTTCTTCGGAGCCGCCGCGCCGACGTTTTGCGTGCACTTCCCATCTTCACAACTCTCCACGAGTTCCACGTCCAGCCTCGAACTATTGACTGCCTCAGACAAGGCCGAATTGTTGAAGAAGCTGTACTCCCGAAAGTCAATGCCGGGTCCGAATTCTACATCGGGTTCTTCACGGACCCAAGACTCGATCTCGAACACGTGATCCATGGGACAAAGGTACGGGAGCTCGGTGTCGGATCCAGGGATCTTGCCACTGTGGGGTGCCCACCATCTGTCGAATCCGCAGTACAACTTCGGCATCACCAGAGTGCGCTTGAGTTTCTGCGCGAACGCGAGCGCGGCGCGCACTTGCAGAAGTTGATGATTTACCAGGGCAAAATGCCCTTCGACCGATCCAGAGTGTCTCAGGAGATCTTCTGGAATGTCTGCGACATACGACAACAAGCCTCCAGGTGGGTCGTAGTACTCCGGAGGATCCGACCACACCAACGCTTCGCGCAAGCGGTGACGCTTTCCGTCCGTGCCGGAGAATTGAAACGTCGCATGAATGACGTACGGTTCCTGTTTCACTTTCTCATACATCCTCGTCACGAAGTACGTATGACCGCTCGCGAACGTGCTGACCGGCAAGATACCTATCTTAAGCTTACCTCGATAGCCAGCGAACACGTTATCCTCATCCTTCTGATTGAATCCTGCGCCAAGGCGGAACAAGTCGTTGAAGGCATTTTGATCCCAAACCTTATCATCCTTCTCCAGCTTTTCCACCCACTCTTTTGCGAGTTCTTTGGCGCTGTGGCGCAGGAGCATAATTCCGATATTTGCGGCTGAATGAGCCCTGCTTGGATCCTCGAGTCCATCTCCAACAGCAGTGCTCGACAGATGATCGCTCGAAGTCAAAACGTCTGCCTGCGGAAATCGTGCCATATACGGCATCGGGTTCCGGAGCCACGCAGTGTCTACGTCTGACACCAGGATATCGAAACCCATCTGAGTAAACAAATAGATGAGCTCGATCTTCTTGCGTCCCATTTTGTGAAAGTTCGGGGTACCCCAACCAAAGTCTGTGGTTATCATGCCGCTCTGCATCGCGAACGTCGGAACCTCGACGTCGATGAGCTGCGCTAACAGCTCGTTGTCCATCGCACCCACCATGAAGTTAGAGACACCGCACTTACGCACGTTGCGGACCCAGTTTGATACGAAATCATAGTAATGGTTGTTCGCCCACGTTACCATCACCACGTTGTCCTCAGCATAATGGTCCACCAGCTCTGCGGTGAGCTGGTTGTCCTCGGGCATGTCAGATTCGGGCTTGACATATTTTCCTGCGTGCTTCACTGGCACGGTGTGGTTGATCGCGGGAGGCGGAGACGCCGGTGGCTCGTGCGGGGGCGGAGGAGGACTTTCTTTGCGTTTTGACGTTTGTTCTGGTGTTGGCTGTTTGGGTTTTGGCGGCGGAGGTGGACTCACTTTGGTCACCGCTCCTGACACGACCGACCCTTCACGCCCAGTAGTCTCTGACGTCGTTTCGGCGGATAGTGAGGTTGGGCTGATGGCTCCGACCGCGGGCAGTACCACTTCCCCCAAACCGAAGGGCATCACTGGCGCCTGAGCGTGGATCAGGTACGCAGCCCCGTATGATACGAAGACAACGCATAGCGTGTACGCTATAAGTCGCCGCCCCGTGCACTTCATCTGCCCAGCCCCGGCGCCCTGCGACCGCTGCTCTGAAAATCACCACAATAATCACAAACTGGGCACGTTTTGTTTCGCCTCGCAGCGAAAAGAAATAAATCAAGTCGGGAAAAAACCTCCTTCTTGCCGCGAGAGTTGGAGCCGGTTACTTCCCATGCTCTCTCACCCCGCTCGAGCGCGCAGGGTGAAAAACATAGATTCGAGAACATTTCCGGTGCCTGAGTGGCATCCCTGTCGTGCACGAACCGCTTAGCTGTCTCGGCATCAGTTTCTCAGTACGCCTTGTGCCGCCGAGTGAAGAAGTCTACAAATCATTCTCCTTTGTAGTTGACAAAGGAGCAGCGCTCTTAAAGGCCTTGCTTGGGGAAGAAGATGGAAGGCAAAAGAGAAGGCGAGACATCGGCCACTGCACACAAGGGCCAAAATACGGAACGGGAACACGGCTTGGACGCTTATCTGAAAGCTCATAACGTGGAAATCGGTGCCGTCTCGACTCTCGAGAAGCGAGTGCGGGATGAGATCTACGAGCTTGAAGCAGAAAAGGTGTTTGCGTTGCTTGAAAGGGCGAAGCACACAGAGCCTCTGAAGGAAGCGTTTGACGAGTGCGAAACCCACCTCGAAGAGCTGGAGGACTGGCTCTCTGTCTTCAGCGGTAAGTTGTCGACCATGCGTGAAGATATCAACACCATAGAGGAACGGAACTCAGAGTTAGAGACGAGCTCGAGGAACAACGGCATTCTCATCGAGACACTCACGGAGTTGCTCGGAGAGCTGAAACCACCATCGGGCCTCGACGACGCGGTGAGCACGTTTAGCCTTGATTCAGAGGAGGACACAGCGGAGGTCATCAAAGCTGTGACAACGCTTGAGGAATACAGACTTCAACTGAAAGGGGACAAGCTCGAGCCATATGCTAGCATGCGGGCGTTGCGGGAACAACAAGAGTACTGCACCAGAGTGTCCAGTGACATCATAAACAAGACGAGCGCACACATGAAATCCGCGCTAGATGTAAGTCGCGCGCTGAACACAGTTTATAGAATCCTTTCGCTCAACGATTGCGCGCTAACAAATTTGAATTCATTTCCACAGGACGACGCTATGAACATCATAAAAAAAGAAAACACCATGGCAGAGATGCGCGTTGATTGGAACAGAATGCATGAACGTGTCCACAAATATGCGGCACTCATTGAGGCACTCGGAGCAGTCGAGGAACGCTCTATCAGGTAAGTCGGATGCTGTGTAAACGCGCACAAAACCGGAAACTTTCGGAACTGACTCAACTTTCTTTACTTAACTTCTTCGATTGTAGATTATTCTTACGAGTGTATTGCTCTTCAATCAACCCCCTCGTGCGACATCAAGCAAGCGAAGCTTTGTCGTGTGTTCGTATTGCTTGTCGAGAAGGAAGTCAACCTCTGGAAGCATTCGAGAAGCTGGTGATAACATGCTGCGAGGCAATGGTAAGCTTTATTTTACGTATCCAACATGCACCGCTGAATGTTTGATTTGAATGATTCAACTGACGCTTTCACGTATTCGTAAACAGGTTGCCGAAACAGATTTCATGTCTGAATGTTTTACAAAATCATCCCACGGAGATGCTGCGCGCTTTCGATGCAAGTATGCCTACGAAATGAGGAGTTTCATCAGCGGCTTCGAACAAGAACTCATAAACGCCGTGGACATGATATCCGATGTCGACCCACTCCTTTGTGTTCCGATGCTCGGGATAACCGCGAAAACATCTCTTGCCGTGGGTGACCGCGAAAATGATGCTCTTGCGGCAGCGCTTTTGGTATGCCAGTCACGATTGCAGGAGCAGCTATTCAAGTATCTTGACGAACACAAGTCGGACGAGCGTGGGGATGCTGCGGATGAATCTCCAGTGCTAAACGAAGTATCCTTCCCCGCGCTCCTCATACCCAAGTTTGAGGAGAGCTTCGAAGCGATGCCTGACGACGTTAAAAAGCCAGCGCTCGATGCAACATATCGGAAACTCTTCGAATTTACCTTCAGCGCGGTTGAGCGCGCCGCGGACGATGATACGAAGCGTGGTGATGTCATTCGGATTGCCAACTACGCTCTGCTCGAAGAGAACCTATCGGCGATCGCATCACGCCTGGAGGGAGTAGTGAAAGAGTACGTCGGCGCTGCTAAAGAGGCTCGAAAAATCGCTTGCAGCGCTTACCTGTCGAGCTCCGGCTTCGGTCCGGCCCTCGATGTCGCGACTCATCTTCATTCCAAGCTGTTGTCCGGTATATCTGTCGCAGATTTGCCTTTTCAGCCTGGCTGTGGTCCTGAATCTGTCGCGAGCATGTTGCACACCATTTTGAGCTCACCTGAGAAGGCTGTGCAGACGCTCCACAGGACGATGTCCCAGCACATGAGGTACTTGTCTCCGTTTCTGTTTGCTGACGTCTGGTCGGAGTGCACCAAGTTCATTGTGTCCTGGTTTGTTTTCCTCGAGTCGGTGTTGAAGCGGAGCCCGGAATACAGTGAAACGGTCGCTTGTTTGCCGGAAGGGCTGCGAGATATGTTTGCCAGGTTAAATGGTGCTAGCTAGAACTTAGCTCAACAGCATAGCATTTATAGCAGGCGAATGTGAACATGGTATTCCTCTCGCCTTGTGCCTCGAGTGTCGTCTCGGTTGTCCTCCTTGCCTCGGTCTTTCTCAGCACCAATACATATTTGATTTTTTATTTTTTTTTCGCCTGTGTTTGCCGTCCTCGAGTTGTCGATCCTAAGGATCACGATCGAGCCTGAGCTGGTTAGCCACGTCAACAACACTCGCCTCCATCATAGTTACCGTCGCACGCTCCTAAGATGGCTGCTTCGGTCGCCGGCTCCCTCGTAGTCGCGACTCGTCTCACCGCTCGTAAGGTCATCGCCGCCAAGCGCGTCACCGCGCCCAGCATCCGCGCCCGCGCGTTCCGTGGAGCCTCTCAGATCGTGATGGTTTCTCGCGTCGAGAAGAGCGATGCCGATTGGTCCAAGGAACTCGATAAGACCTCTTTCCAGGTGTTGCGCAAGAAGGGCACCGAGCCCGCGGGAACTGGAGAGTACGACAAGTTCTATCCCACCGAGGGACACTTCGTCTGCAAAGGCTGCGGTAACCCCCTGTACTCGGCCGAGTCCAAGTTCAACTCTGGCTGCGGATGGTACGTCGTGCTTGATCTTCTTTTCTCCGCTTTAGACAGTTCGCAGGTTAGCCTCTCGGAAAAGTGTTCCCAAGACGAAACTGACGCACGTTTTCTCGCTCTTCGCAGGCCGGCGTTCGACAAGTGCTACAAGGGTGCGCTCATCACTGAAACTGACGTGACCTTCGGCATGAAGCGTGTGGTACGTCTCGATCATTTTCCTTCCGCCCGCTCTCGATCGACCATGCCCTGGTTCGCACGTCGTACTCACACGCTCTCCCGCTCACCTCCAGGAAATCATGTGCGCTGCGTGCGACGGTCATCTCGGTCACGTGTTTGAGAACGAAGGGTTCACCCCGACTATGGAGCGTCACTGCGTGAACAGCGTCAGCGTGAAATACGTTGAAGGGGCGCCCGAAACCCCTCTCGAGGAAGAAAAGGTGAGCAACGGAGAAGGAGGGGGGGGTTCTTTTAGCAGACTGCTTCAGCCGTTGATGATGCTCGGCTTGGCATACGCCTTGTCAGGGTTCATGGGAAAGATCATGGATTTCTTCATGACGAAGCAGATGTTGGGCTCATAACTAGTTGCGAACAGATGTTAAGGGTTTACTTTTTTGCTGAACAAGTCTCTTTGCTTCCTCGCTCCCAGGTTGTTTAAACGAGCCACGACAGGGCCGGAATTCTTCGAGCGGGTGCTCATGGTCGTGCTCAGCAGACAGGAGACGCGTCGACGCCGCACAGTTCTTGGAGGTTTTTTCTTGTTACGAAAGTACGTCGGAAGAGAGACTCGCCGCTGCCTCTGTTCTCCATTCATTTCGTAGGTCTACACGTAAAGCGTCTCGTTTCGTATTTTCAAACGCTAGCAGTAGGGGCGTCTCGCTCGTGGTCGACGTGGACAGACGGGGACTGTCGAGTCTACGCCCTCGCCGCTTTCGCGGCGGGCTCGTCCAGCACCGCGTCGTCGTACGGGTCGCTCGCGTTTTCCTTGGTGCGCGCCTCCTTGCGGCGCTTTCCGGCGCTGTGTTTGCCGCCGGGGCTCGCGGGCGCGGGCGCGGTGTTTCTGGCACCCAGAGGTTTCTTCTTCCTCTTAGTCGTCACGGCGATCTCCAGGTCCGAGTCCGACTCGTCATCCTCCGCGGCGTCGGCGTCGTCCTTCGCCACGGCCTCGTCGTCCGACGCGCCGGCGTCCCAGTCCGGAGGCGCGGGCAACTCCAGCATGGGAACCTCGGTTCTGATCCCGTAGCTCACCAGTTTTGCGACGCCGGGGGTGACCATCTCGTTGCCAGCGATGGCGATCTCTTCCTCCTCCTCCTCTTCATAGTCGCCCTCCTCGCCGTCGACGATGGCCGCCTTCCGCGCGGCGCGAGAAGGCATGGTCCGGGACGGTTCCGCCGCGGGCTTCGCATCGCGCGCGGCGGCGTGTTTTTTCGGTTTCGCCGCCCACGTCTTGGCGCGAGGCTGGTCGCCCGCGTGGCGCGCCGCCTTGATCTCGAAACCGACGGGCAGGTGGCTGTAATCGCCGACGCGGACGTTTCCGCCTTCCTCCGTCGCGTTGTTCGTCGCGGCCTTCTGCTGGAGCGTGAAGAACGCGCGGGGGAACGCGACCTGGCCCGGGAACGGTCCGGTGTCCCACCCCCGCTTGGTCGCCTCCTTGTGGAAGGCGAGCAGAGCGATGTCGGAGAGCACGTACAAGCCGTGGCGCGCCGTCTCGTCCGTCGCATCCGCCACGAACTTCAGCTTGCGCAGGATCTTGAACGCTGCGGGAACGGACTCGCCCGACGTGCCGGTCACGAGCGCAGTGACCGCGGCGCTCATCACCTGCTGACACCACCTGTACGCGGCGCCCTGGTTCTCGTCGCCCGTCGCGCGGTCCGGCGCGTCGGGGTGGTGGGACACCAGGAACGCCAGGTACGTGAGGAAGTACTCGGGCGAGTGCGTGAGCAGCGTTCGGCTCAGCGCGGCCGCGTCCTGGTTCGCGCGCTTCGACGCCGCAGCTTTCACGGCAGCGGCGCGGCGGCGGACGCAGGGCACGATGGCCGCGAGCGCCTCCTTCGCCGCGTGCCGGACCTCTCCCTTGGCGCGCCCGGCGACGAGCGCGACGGGCGCGGCGTACGCGTGGTGCAAGCCGTGCGCCACGACGCCATGCTGCAGCTTGCCGATCATCTCCTCCGGCGCCTCCTCGGCGACGAGCGACACGTCCACGAACAGCCGAGGCGAGATCAGCGGGTGGTGCGTCCTGGCGATGACTAGCGTCGCCTTGGCCGCGGCGACGCGGAGGTGCGCACGGTCCGCGCCCGCGCCCGCGTCGCCGACCACCTTGCTCATCACGTCGAGCGCGCGCCGCACGTACTCGGCGGCTTCCGCGTTTCCAGCCGAGCGAGCGCGGCACGCCTTCGCGAGCACCTTGAGCCCGCACGCCTGAATCTCCGCGGAGGCGCTCACGGATGACGCGCGCGACCCGTTCGTGAGAGGCCGCGTCAGCAGGTCGTCGACGATGTACGACTCGACATCCCGCAGGCGCTCGAAAAACAGCTCGGCGGCTTCCTGGCCGACCACCTGGATCGTGGCCAGCGCGGCGGGCAAGTTGCTGTCGAGCAGGTCGTCGCAGCGAGCGTCCTCGACGATGCGCTCGAACACGTCCGCGAGGTGATCCTTCGCGGTCCCTTCCGCGGCGGCGAGCTTCGCGAGCGTTCGCGCGGCGTGCTTGGCCTGCGCCGCCGTGCCCTCCACGCACAGCGTCTTGAGGCGCTCGCACGCCTTGGCTTTGTGCGCGCCCGGTCCGTCCAGGCACGTCGCCGCCGACGCGGCGATGCGGCACGCCGCGGTGACCACCGCGGCGTCGCGGTGCGCGACGAGCACCGCGAGTTCCTTCGCGGTGCCTACGAACGCCTGCGGCGCGCTGTGCGCCAGCTGAACGAGGTGCTCGAGCGCCGACGTGAGCGAGCCGACGCTCTTCTCCTTTGATGCGCCGACGACGAGTTCCAAAACCTTGCGCGCGTGTTCGTTTCCAAACGGCTGCTGCGAGATCTTCACCAGCAACAGACGCATCCAGTCGTGCGCCGCGTGCTTCCCGCCGACGCGTTTCAGGATGTCCTGCGAGACGCTGGAGGTTTCCGCGGCGGAGGTTTCCGGTTTCAAGAGCGTCGCGATGCCGCGGAACACGTTGCCGTCCTTCACCGCGTGCAGCTTCTCCGCGAACCCCGCCGCTTTCGCGGGTTCCGGGAAGTGCCTGGCGAGCGCGGCGAACGAGCGCGTGAAGTCCTCGTCGGACACGCCGCCGTCGCCGCCGGCCGCGCTCTGCGTCGCGGCTCTGTTCGCCTGTCTCAGCTCGAGGTATCGGCGCATGTCCTGCTGTACGGCCTGCTTCGCGCGGAGCATGAACGTGAACGCCTTGGAAGCGCGTTCGTCCATCTTGCACAGCGCCTGCAGCCAAAACAGCGACCGGCGCTCCGCGGAGACGCGCGCCGGGAACAGGTCCACAAGGATGGGTTCCACGGCGTGGTGGCGAATATCGGGATGCGCGCACCCGCGCAGCAGCGCGGATGGGACCCAGTCGAACCTCTGGGATTCCTCCATGGGGGTCTCGACGTCCGCGAAGCGCGTGACGTACGCGCGGTACACGGACCCGAGCCGCTTCAGCGCGAGCTGGCGAACGTTCGCCTTCTTGTCCAGCATGCGCTCGCCAACCGCCATGAGCAGCTCCGGGTCGACCGCGCGGGGGCTCGACTCCGCGACGTCGCACACCGCAGTCACCGCGGCGATGCGCACCTTCTCCTCGAAATCGATGAGGCGGTCCTCAAGGTACCCCGCGATCTCGGCGGCGACCGTCGCGTCGCCGGCGGCGCCGGCGGCGAGGAACTGCGCGCCCCACTTGCACATCTCGATGCGGATCTCGGGCAGCTTGTCCCCGAATCTGCGCAGAAATTGCGTGAGGTAGTGCGCGTAGTCCTTCGCCACCGTGCTCCCCGGCGCGGCGAGCACGCGCCCGAAGAGCCTCACCGCCTTGGCGCGGGGCTCAGCGTCGTCGTTCTGCAGCTCCTCCATCACGGTGGGCCACACCGTGACGAGCGCGGTAGAGTCCACGACGGCGAGCGCCTCGAGGACGTCCGCGCTCCGCTTGCTGAGCGGGTGCTCCGCGTTCCCCTTGCTGCTCAGGCCGTCGACGAGGAAGTGTTGCACCGCGAGCTGTAGGTTGTTCTCGGACTTGCGCACCAGCGAGCACGCCAAGTTGTGCGCCGCGGAGTTCTCGCCCTTGCACGGCTGCACGAGACGCTCCAGGATCGTGCCCAGCACGTCAGGCGAAACCTCCTCCGCCTCTTCCAGCATCGTGCCCAGCACCTTCGTCGCGTCCTCCTCCACGAGCGAGCTGTTCGCGGGGTTGACGCCGGCGAACAGCACCTCGAAAAGCTGGGGCACCAACAACTCCGCGCCCGCGCACTCCAAGTCGAGCATCGGGACGCAGAGCCCGATGGTGGCGACGTTTTGAAGCAGCGCGTGCGCGGGCTGAAACGCCGCCGCGGACGGGTCGTCCAGTCTCGACAACGCCCCAAGGAACGCGTCATACACGGACTTGAGGGTATCGTCGTCCTGGAAAGGCTCCTCGGGAGCGAAGATGCGAAGCACGTCGCTCAGGCACAGCGCGGTGTACAGGCGGACATCCTGCGAAAGGCGGAAAGGCGGCGATAGGTGAGGATCTGAGATCCGAGAGGAACAGCGCGGGGCGACGAAGAGAGGGTGCCAAGGCGAGAGCCTGTGCGTCGTCGCGCGCGTCGTACCTTGTCTTTGTGGCCCAGAAGACCCTTCAGGATGAGTTGCTTGGGCAAAGTCTTGAGCTCACCGCCGTCCTCGCCCTGGCCCACCTTGCTCAGGGTCTCCGATATGCCCTGCGAGTCGTCGAGCGGCGGTTCAAACTTTGTCAGTGTTCGTTCGCGGTCGTGGCTTCGGGGGAAGGATTGCGGGGGGTTCGCGAAGAGCGCCGTCGCGCGGGAGCGTCGCGCGCACCTTCATGAGCTTCAGGAGCGGACCCTTTCCGCCGTTCAAGGCGTTCTTGATGGTTTTCCCGAAATCCTCCGCCATCGCGGCGTTCTCCGTGGGGTCTGTGTTCTCCATCTCCTCGTCGGCGTTCATGGCTCGGCCGACGGGGATTTCAGAGAGTCTTCCTGACACCCGCGTGCCAGGGTCGGGGCGTATCGCGCGCGAGCCTCTGGGTCGCTAGGCGCGTCGCCACTGGTGCTCGTTCGACCTCGCGGCGTGCGGTGCGAGAGAGCGTGTTCCCGCCCACGCGCGCGCGCTCGGTTGTGCGACGCACGCGCCTTCTCTCCAGCGCTTTCATCAGGCAGCCTTCTCCATTTTCAAACGAGCGAAGTCTCTCGCTCTCGCAGTAGAGCGTTTCCGACTTTACAGACATAGATGACTGCCTGCCGTGTGCTTATGAACAACAAATGACGTTTTTTGGAAACTGCGTTCCTGTAAGAGACGGGGTCATTTATCCCGAGCGCTCGGAGCGAAGGAGAGCCTCAGGACAACGGAAAGCCGCGGCTCTTCAGATCGCCTCGGCGCCCGACGCGTGCAGGCATGGCGGTCCAGGAAGAGCGCGATGTTCTGATGAACAAGCTTCTGAGGAAGAAAGACAACAAGCACTGCTTCGACTGCGAGACGTCGAACCCCCGGTGGTGCTCGCGCACGTACGGCATCTTCATCTGCCTCGACTGCTCCGGCATCCACCGCTCGCTCGGCGTGCACATCAGCTTCGTGCGCTCCGCGAACATGGACAAGTGGACGAGCGACGAGCTGGATGTTTTCCGCTGCTCGCAAGGCAACGCCAAGGCGAAGCTCTTCTTCGCGCAGCACGGGTGGCAGTCCAGCGAGAGAGGCCAGATCGCGCAGAAGTACAGCTCTCGGGCCGCGGGCCTGTACCGCAACCAGCTCGCGCGAGAGGTGGCCGCCATGCAAGCCGGAAACGGAGCGGTCAGCCCCGTGAACTCCCCCAAGGTGTCCAAGGGCGCGAACGATGATTTCTTCAGCGCGTCGTTTCAGGAGATTGCGGTCGAGGCCCCCAAGCCCGCCGCGCCCGCTGGCCCGGTGGTGCCCGCAGCCGCGCCGGCGCCCAAGACGCTTGCGCCAAAGCCGGCGACGAAGAGCGCGTTGACCGGGCGGAAGACGGGCGTCGGCGGGCGGAAACCCCTGGGCGCCGCTAAAACCGGCGGGCTCGGTATCAAAAAGCTCGCGGTGAAGGTGGACGACCGGTTGTTCGAACAGACGCCGAAGGAGCTCGAGAAGCCGGCGTCGCCGAAAGCGCCGTCGCCCCGGAACTCGTGGGGGTCGCACGTCGCGCCGCCGTCGAACGGGCGGTTCAGCTACAACGTCGGGGGGTTCGGCGAGACCCCCGCGGAGGAAGAAGAGAAGCCCGTGTCCCCCGCGAAGCCGGCGAGCCACGTGAGCGTGCCCGGCGGGTTCCGGTCGATGAGCTCGAAGAACGACCCGTCGAAACAACCCGTCGCCCCGATCGGCGAGAAGAGAGATGAGCTCGCGCAATCGCGCTTCGGGTCGGCGAAATCTATCTCCTCGGCGTCCTTCGGCGGCGGCGGCGGAGGCGGAGGCGCGAACGGGGACGGACGGGACATGTCGCAGTTCAACCACGCCGGGAGTATTTCTTCGGCGGATTATTTCGGAGATGGGCGCGAGGACGAGTTCGACATCACAGCGGGCGAGCTCATGTCGAAGATGTCCATGCAGGCGAGGCAGGACGTGCAGCACATCAAGGCGGCGGCGAGCAGAGGCGCCAAAGTCATCGGGGAGTTCCTGAACGAGCTCAAGTGAGTATAGTCTACTGTGATATTTCTGCATCCATGTCCGAGTTTCCCTATAACGATAGTCGCTATCGAACCGAGCCTTAAGCCTCTTCAAAACCCCAGCGTCACCGATTGGATCTTGATGTCCACTGTCGGCTTGTCGGTTTTGTCCGTCTTCGTCTTTTCGATCGCGTGCACCACGTCGGCGCCCTTCACGACCCGCCCGAACACCGTGTGCTTCCCGTCCAGCCAGGGCGTCGCGACCGTGGTGATGAAGAATTGCGAGCCGTTCGTGTTCGGGCCAGCGTTCGCCATGGAGACGGTGTACGGCCGGTCGTGCCGCAAGTCGCGCGAGATCTCATCCGCGAACTCGCCGCCCCAAATCGACGTCCCGCCGGTCCCGTCGCCGAGCGGGTCGCCCGTCTGCAGCATGAACCCCTTGATGACGCGGTGGAAAATCAGGTTGTCGTAGTACTTGTTGCGGCAGTGCGTGGAAAAGTTCTCAAGCGTCTTGGGGCACTCGTCGGGGAAGAGCTTGATGTGGATGTCCCCGACTGTCGTGTGCAACACGCACGTCCTCGCGAGCGCCGAGGACACCTCGCTCGCCGCCAGCGTCGGCGCGACGACGTCGTGCGCCGCCGGCTTCTCGTTGAACACGTCCCTGCCGCCGCCGGCGTCGTCCCCATCCTCCGGCTCCCTCCTGGTGAACAGATACAGGCGGCTCTTCTGGAACGCGCTGCACACCAGCGTCGGGTCCTTCTCCGTCGCGGCCTTGATGTCCTTGCCGCTCCCGCGCGAGCGCTTGTCCTTCTGCGGGACGCCCTGGAACATCGCCAGCCGCGCGAACCGCTCGGTGTTCTCCACCTTGCCCACGATCCGCGCGCACCGGTTGGTGACCAAGTTGACCACCTTGATCCCGAGCAGCGTGGCGTACAGGATGAAGTTCCCACTCTCGTCGAAGATGGCGTTCGGATACCCAGTCGCGGAGTCCTGCAGCGACCTGCCCATCTCGCGGTCCACGGCGACGCGGCGCCCGAAGTCGATATCCTCCAGGGCGTACGTCGCGTTGCCCGACCTCTGCGCGTCATTCGCGCTCTCGAGCGACTCGTCGATGACGTACCGAAGCTTCCCCGAGCCGAAGCGGAACACGCGTACCTTCCTGTCCGGCCCGGTCGTGGTGAACTGCTCACCGTCCGGCGAAACTTCAAGCGTCAGCGCCTTGGTCTTCGCCTTCGCCAGCGCGTACAGGTCGGTGTCCAGCTTGAACCGGAACGAAACCGCGTCTTGCGGGAACTCGTACGTAGACGGCGACCAGTACTCGATGACCCCTTTGTCATCCGCCGAAATCACAACCTGCTTGGCGGCGTTGTACTTCATGACACGCACGGCGGCTCTGTGCGTCTCGAGCACCTTCACGGGCTCTGTGGCTCCGGACGCCGCGTCGTAGACGTGAATCTTCCCCGTCGCGTCGGCGACGGCGATTTTCTGCTGCGCCTCACCTTTCTTGTACACGAACTCGCACGCCGTCGGCGTGAACGGCAGGCGGAGCATGAGGGTCATATCGAAGTTCACGACGTCGTAGATCTTTGCGGAGTTGTCGTGGCCGATCGTCGCGCAGTACAGGCCGTCCGCGCTGACGCTCAGGCCCACCACCGGTCCCACATGCGACCGGAAGTGTTTCACAAACTCGATTCCCTCGTACCTCTTCTTCCAGAACTTCAAGTGCCCATCCTCGCTGCCGGTGATGAAGAAGTCCGTGCCGGGCGTGACGGCGACGCACGTGATGTCGTCGCGATGCATGTAACTCTTCTCGTACATCGACGCGCTCGGCATCGAGTCCAGGTACACCTGCTCGAACGCCAGGATCTTCTTCTTCTTCGCCTTCGGGGGCATCGCTGGGCCGACTTCCTGTTCGTCGTCGTCGTCTTCCGCAGCCCCGGGAGGAGGCGGGGCCGGGCCGACCATGTCGTCATCTGACGCCTCCTCTCTCGTGCGCTTCGCGCCGCCCTCGGTGGGAGCGCTCATGGCGAAGATCCACGCCCCCGCGCGTGCCGTTGTGACGGGCGCGCGGCGGGAGCCAAGAGTTTCGAATGGAGACTGAAGTCGTTGAATCGCGCACGCGGCGGGCCGGCGGCGGCTCGGAGACCTCACCACTGCCGAGTGTTGAGGAGCGACAGATGAAAAAACTCCGCGCCGCGCTACGGATCGATCACAACAGCCTCTCTCCCTGCTCGTCCTTCTCCAGCAGGTGCTGGATGAGCGCGTCGTCCGAGCCCATAAGCCACAGCCCCATCTGCCGCGCCGTCGCGGCTTGCTCTTCCTCCCCCCCGACTTCGAACGCGCGCACGAACTGCGCGACGAGCGCGTCGTCCGCGCGGACGGTTTCGCTTCCAATGACGTCGTCGGAAACCAGTCGGATGGCTTCCCTCCAGCTCCCGCTACGGGCCAAGCCGCTAAGCACGGCGTTTATCAGCGCGGTCGTCGGAACGATCCCGTGCGTCTTGGTCGCGTCGTCGTACGCCCGCATCGCAAGCTCGGACTCCCCCGCGTCCGAGCACGCGCGCACGAGCGTCGCCGTCACCGACTCGGAAACCGTCACGCCAAGCTCGCGCGCCGCCGCGACGCGCTCGGTCGCGCCAGTGAGGTCACCCGCCGCGGCGAAACCTTCGACGAGCACGGCCAGCGAGGCGTTGTCACTGACCACCCGCTCGGCGAGCTCCGAACCGTCGGAGGCCTCGGCTCGGGTGGCCAAGTACTCGTCAAACGTCGCGGCGGCGCGTCTCAAGTCGCCCGCCGCGACGCAGACGCGCAGGAGCGCGGCGATCACCGGCGGCGTCGGGTCTACCGAGAGGAACTTTCCGAGCTCTACGATGGCGAACGCCTGCTCCACGAGGTCCGCCGCGGGTGCTCGCGCGTTGTCCGCGCCGACGCCGGTGGATGGCTCCGTCGCCGCGGCCGCGGGAGGTTCTTTCCGCGTTCTCGGTTCGCCGCAGTACGCGGTGAGCAGCGACGCGATCGTGCACGCGTCCACCGGCACTCGGTTCTCGATGGCGTCCATGAGCACGTCCAGCGCGTCGCCGGGGGGCAGGTTCCCTTTCGCGCACGCGTCCAGCAAGACATTCACCACCACCACGTCGCACTCCACGTCTTTTGCCTTGCCCTGCTCGAACGCCTCGCGCGCGAGGTCACCCCGCCCGCTCCGGCCGCACGCCAGAATCACCGACGCCAGCGACGCTTTGTCCGGCTTTGGCGCCGCGCCCTCCAGCATGTCCCGCCACAGCTTGAGCGCACCCTCGAAGTTCCCGTCCCGCGAGCACGCCGCGAGCGCGACGTTCGCGCAGTATGTGCTCATAGACATGCCGAGCTCGCGGGTCGCGCGGTGGTACAGCTCGAGCACGTTCTTGGAGTTTCGCTTCTTGGCGCTCGCCGAGATGCCCATCGCGACGGCGAGGCAGTCGACGTCCATCGGCGTCTCGTCGCGCCACGCCTCTTCGAATGTGCGCATCGCCAAGTCGGGGTCACCGATCGCCGCCAGCACCTTGATCGTACTAGTGACTGTGCGCTCGTTGTGGATGCCCTTGCCCGCGGTCCACACCGCGAGCGCGGCGGTCCGCGCGTCCCCCCCGGTCTCCGCGCGCGCCGCGCCGCCGCCGGCGACGTCGCGGAGGCAGGCGTTGAGGAGCACGTTCAGCACGTACGCGTCCACGACCCCCCCGCGGGACGTTCCCTCGCGCAGCGTGGCGAGCGTCGGCACCACATCTGCGCTCGTGCGGCACAGGCCGCGCGCCAGGAGCGCCATCGTGACGCCGTTGGGGGCCGCCGGCCCGCTCGCCAGCCGCGCCCACACCTCGCGCGAGCGCGCCGGGCCCCGCGGGCCAATCTGCACGGCGCCGAGCGCGAAGTTGTGCTGCCTGACGTTGAAGCGGTCCACCACCCCCAGGCGCACGGCGGCTCGGTACAGCTCCCAAGCTGCGTCCGAGGCGCGCTCCGAGCGCACATCCTTGCAGTCGGCCAGAGCCGAGCCCACGTCGCGCGCGTCCGCGTCCGCGGCGAGGCTCGCCGTCATCGCCTCCGCCTCGGCCACCGCGTCGAGCGAACACCGTTTCGGCCTGCTCGGCTTCCCCCCCCGGCGCCCGCCGCGCGCGCCGCGCGCGCCGCGGCCCGAGGTGGACGCGCCGTCGCCGCGGCCGACGGACCCGCGCCGGGTACCGCGGCCGCCACCGCCTTCGCCGCTTCCGCGCCCGCGCTGACCGCCTCGACCCTGGCGCTTCGACGCACCGCTCGCGGCGGCCGCGACCGTCTCGACGCGCGTCGTCGCTCGCGCGCCGCGGTACCCCGCGGAGGCGAACGCGACGGCGCGGGACGTTGTCAGCATCGCGTCGCCGCACACGCGTCACCAGGCGCCAACCGCGAGCGACGTGGTCGAGCGCTGCTCGTTGTGACGAACCCAGGTAAATGATGTGTTTCGGCCACGTCGGCACTCGCTCCCGCTTTTTCGTCACTAGGAGGGGCGCGTCCATGCTTCATCGCGCGATGTCCACCGCCATGCGGCCGATTTACGGCAGAATACACGCGAAAGTCACTCAGGGCCTAGCCCCGACGTCGCTCGTGATCAAAGACGAGAGCTTCATGCACGCGGGACACTCAGGCAACCCTTCGGGCGATCCCGACGCGGAGACCCATTTCAAAGTCGAGATCGTGTCTCCGAAGTTTGAGGGGAAGCTGCCCGTCGCGAGGCACCGCATGGTGTACGAGCTCCTGGACCAGGAGATCAAGGACGGCGTGCACGCGCTGTCGCTGAAGACGAAAACGCCCGCGGAGGCGACGAAGGCGAAGACGGCGAAGCCCCTGTGAGCGTGTGCCCCCGTAGCCAAGGTACATGATGATGTTTGTCAAACTCTACAAAGTCTAGCGGAAGTACGCCGCGTTTCTCTTCGCGTTCACGCCGCGGCTGCGTCCCGCGCGCGCGGCCTCGAGGACATGATCACCAGGTCCTCGAACATGTCGCTGCCCCCCCTGATGTCCACCGTCGGCGCCGCCGCCGGCGGCGCCGACGACGTCACCGCCGCACGCGTCGCGCTACGCGGCGCGGCGGCCACCGGCTTCCGCGTCCCCATTCGCCACTGGAAAAACCCGCAAGGCGCGGCTTGTTTCGGGCGGCGGCACGCCCAGAAGGTCTTGCCCTTGTTCGGGCCCTCCTTGCGCACGGTCTTCTCCTTGCACGGGACCCCACACTGGCAGTCGGGCGCGCGGCTGGGGTCGCGGACGCGCCACGCCACGTCCGCGGCTTCCGCCGCCGCCGCCGCGGCGTTGCTGTCGGCGTTGAGCGGCGCGCCCCGGTTCTGGTCCAGCCGCGCCACCAGCAGGTACTTCATGCCGTCCGTGGGCAGGCCGCGCACCTGCAGGAGCGCCTTCAGCGAGGCCATGTTCAGGCGCTTCAGCTTCTCCGGCTCGGGGAGCGACTCGGGCGACGTGCGCTCCAGCCGCGGCGGAGGCGGCGCGGGCGAAGTCGAGGCGGCGTCCGCCTCGGCCGGCGGCGATTCGGCGCCGCGCCATCCGTCGACGTCCGCCGACTCCGTCGCAGGCGCCGCGCGTTCCGGCGCGCGCGCGCGCGAGTACGTCTCGCCTCGCGGAATCGCTCGCCACGGCACGAGCGTTCGGCCCGGCTCCGTGAGCGTCACCCGCGCGTCGCGGAGCATGCGTTCGGCGGGGGACGCGCGCGGCGGCGTCGACGTCTTTTTCTTTTCCGTCGCCTTCGTCGGTTTCTTCGCGCGGCGCTCCGCCTCCGCGAGCGCCGCCTCCACCCGGCGCGCGAGTTCCCGCGCGTCCGCGGGGCGCACGCGGGCGTGCACGCCGCCGATCGCCGTTCCGAACGCCGACTGCCCCTCCGCGGAACCCTCCGCCGTCTCCTCCGCCGGGCGCCACAGCGCCGAGGCCACCCGCATGGTCTCGAGGATCTCCTCGCGGGCGTACCCGGCGCGCCGCAGGCCGACGACGTTGACGCCGCGGATCTCGGCGCGGTCGCCCGCGGCGCGCGCGCACGCGGGGACCCATCCGTCGACGCGCGCGCCTCCCGCGACGAAGGCGTGCGCGCCGACGCCGTTTCTCTGCGAGATCGCGACGGCACCTCCCAACACGGCGTGGTCGCCGACGACGACGTGTCCGGCGAGCAACGCGTTGTTGGACACGACGACGCCGTCGCCGACGGCGCAGTCGTGGCCGACGTGCACGCCCCCCATCAGCAGGCACCCGCTGCCTATTTTCGTGACCGCGTCCGGACCGGACGAGCGGTGGATCTGCGCGTGCTCGCGTATGTCGTTGCCGTCGCCGATGACCAGGTGCGACGCGAGCGCCGGCTCGTGCTTTTTGTCCGCGCACGTAGCGCCCACCACGGCGTGCGCGCCCACGACGTTGCCGTGGCCCAGCACGGTGGTGCCGGGCTCGGGGGAGCCCACCACCGCGTGCGACCGCACCACGCAGTCCGCGCCGAGCGTGGTCGCGCCGAGGATGTGCACGCCCGCGCCCAGCTCACAGTTGGGGCCGATGACGGCGTCGTCGGACACCACGCAGAACGGGCCGATGCGCGCGCCGGGCGCGATGGAGGCGTTCTCCCCGATGAGCGAACTCGGATGGACCCCGAGGAGCTCGCGGGACGCGCCGGCATGCGCGAGGCGCACCGGGCGGTGCGGCGGGGGGGGGAGGCGCCACGCGACGCATGAGCGGCACCGCGAGCCGTGCGCGACGAGTTTCGCCGCGGCCCGCATCGTGCGCGCACGGAGCGCGCGCGACGAATGCCGCGGAAGAGCCAACCTTCGAGGTTCCTTTCCCGCGCGAAAGTCGCGCCGGCCGGCTCTTCGACA